>Ga0257115_1000613_pt1 | contig 30080 bp, 33 predicted proteins | sample SI112_100mmetaG_FD_194465 | JGI IMG/M metagenome (GOLD analysis project Ga0257115, IMG submission 194465) | Marine microbial communities from Saanich Inlet, British Columbia, Canada - SI112_100m | ecosystem: Environmental > Aquatic > Marine > Inlet | place: Canada: British Columbia | collected...
ATAGATAATGTTAAGTATAAAAAGATCTCAGTATTTCCTAAAATCAAGAGAGATTTAACTATCCTGGTTGATAACAAGATTCTTGCAAGTGAAATAATAGATGCAGTAGAAAGAAAATTATTTAACTATATGATAAATAGTAAAATAAATGATATATTCTATAATAAGGCTGAATTTGGTAAGGATAAAAAGAGCATAACAGTTGAATTTATATTTCAAGATTCATTGCGTACATTGATAGATAATCAGGTAAATGTTGAAATGGAAAAGATTACAAATCTCTTAATGAGTAAATATAAAGCTATAATTAGAACATAAATAATGACTATCACTAAGAACTCACTTGTAGAAGTAATACATAATGAAGTTGGACTCAACAAAAGAGAGGCTAAAGAGTTTATCGAGGAATTCTTTGAGATGATTAAAGAAACTCTTGAAAATGGCAATGATATTAAATTTTCTGGTTTTGGTAATTTCATCCTTAGGGATAAAGTTGCAAGACCTGGTAGAAACCCAAAAACTGGTGAAGATGTCATTATTTCTGAAAGAAGAGTGGTTACTTTTAAATCAGGACTTAAACTAAAGAATAAGTTAGAAGCATATGATGGAAAATCAGAATAGTACCACTGTCATACCAAATAAAAGATACTTCACAATAGGAGAAGCCTCTAAAATTTGTGATGTAAAATCACATGTCCTCAGATATTGGGAGCAAGAATTCAAAGAGTTAGACCCTATAAAAAGAAAAGGAAATCGAAGATATTATCAGCAGAAAGATATCGCAATGATATTACAGATTAAGGAGTTACTTCAAAATAATGGTTTTACTATAGAAGGTGCAAAAAATATGATGATTAACAATCAGTCTGAACCAACACCTTCATCAAATAAGCATATGGTTTCTCAAATTAAGACTGACCTCGAGAATATTTTGTCTATACTTAAAAGATAAATATGATTAATTCTTTTAGAGAAAAATATAGCTACCCTGCTTATAGTGTGAGTAAAATTAATAATATAAGATTCTACTCTATCACCGAGAATCTAAATGTACCAAGTGTAACTAGTATACTTAGATTAACAAATACAACACAACAAATAGATTTTACCTCTAACCAAATAACAGATTCAATGGAAATAGGAAATTACATGCATAAGTACTTAGAGCACTATGTTTCAAAGAAGGAAGAGTTTCGTAGTGATTCAAAAAATTATGAAATTGCTAAGAAACTTGCTCAGATTATTATTGACAATTTTATTAATGACTTAGATGAGACGTGGGGTACCGAGGTTCCAGTATTATATAAAGATATGTATGCTGGCACAATAGACCTTATAGGAACTAAAGATGGACAATTATCAGTTATTGATTACAAATCTTCCTATCGAAAAAAAACTAAAGATGAGATGAACGAATATTTCCTGCAGTTAGCAGCATATGCAATTGCACATGATTGGCAATATAAGACAAATATTAATTCAATTATAGTTTTTTTAGCAATAAGAAATGGTGATTTCGAAAAGACAGTTATTTCAGGCGATGAACTGAAATTATTCAAGAATGAATGGCTAAATCGATTAGATATATTTACAGAGTTAACAGGTCATATTTATGCTTAGTACAGATGATATATTAGAAAAAAATAAATCTTTTTTAAAAAGGCTTACTGAAGTCCGGAGGTTAGTTTGACTATGACTCCATCCAAGAGAATTTAGATTTTTTATCATCTGAATTATTAATTGAAAAAAATTGGTCTGATAAAAATATACTGCTTTCATTGCAAAAAGAACAAAAGCAAAAACAAGATTTATTAGATAATCTCAACAAAATAGAAGGTGACATAGATATTATTCAATATACAATAACATCATTATTGGACGATGATGTAGTTTCTGAGAATAAAGAAATGATTGAAGAGATGAGTCAAATATCTGTAAATCTAGAAAAATCTCTAGGGTTGTTAGAGACAACATTAATGTTCAAGCAAAAAGAAGATCAGTATGATGCATATATTGATATTCAGTCAGGATCTGGGGGAACAGAGGCACAAGATTGGGTAGCTATGCTGCTTAGGATGTACCTGCGCTGGCTAGAATCCAAGAAACTTGCTCATGAAGTTGTTGAGTTATCTGAAGGAGAGGTTGCTGGATATAAAAGTGTAACCATAAAAGTTAATGGTCTATTTGCATATGGATGGCTACGAACTGAAACTGGTGTGCACCGGTTAGTAAGAAAATCACCTTTTGATTCAGGTAATAGGAGACACACGTCATTTGCTTCGGTATTTGTTTATCCTCAAATTAATGAAGATATTAAGATAAACCTTAATCCTGCAGATTTGCGTATAGATGTTTATAGAGCTAGCGGAGCTGGTGGACAACATGTAAATACAACCGAATCTGCTGTCAGAATTACACATTTACCTAGTAAAATTGTGACTCAATGTCAAAATGGAAGATCTCAACATAAAAACAAAGAAAGTGCAATGAAACAACTACGTGCTAAACTATATTTGTTTGAGATGAACAAAAAGAATGAAATTAAAAACAAAGTTGAATCAGAAAAATCAGATATATCTTGGGGTAGTCAAATAAGGTCATATGTATTAGATGACTGCAGGATAAAAGATTTGAGAACGAAATTCGAGACTGGTAATGTACAAGCAGTATTAGATGGAGATCTAGATGCTTTTATTGAAAAAAGCTTAAAGGAAGGACTTTAAAATGACAGATGAAAATAAACTAATCACTGAGAGAAAAAAGAAGTTAGAGGCTATTAAAGTAAATAATAAAACTTATCCTAATACATTTCGGAAAAAAGATTACGCGAAAAATATATTAGTCGAGTACAAGGATACTGATAAAGAAATATTGGCAGAAAAAAATATAAATGTTTGCATCTCAGGAAGACTACTAACAATTAGAAATATGGGCAACTCATCATTTGCCAACTTACATGATGAAAGTGGCAATGTTCAGATATATCTTCAAAAAAAACAAGTTGGTGAGGATAGTTACTCATTATTTAATAACTTAGATTTAGGAGATATTGTTGGAATTAAGGGTATTTTATTTAAGACTAAAACTGGAGAGTTGACTGTTAATACATCATCATTGACACTTTTATCAAAATCTCTTAGACCTTTACCAGAAAAATTTCATGGTATAGCTGATATTGAAATTAAATATAGGCAACGATATCTGGATTTGATGATTAATCCAGATACTAAATCATTGTTCAAAACACGTTCTAAAATAGTGTCATCTATTAGAGATTTTTTCATCAATGATGATTATTTAGAGGTTGAGACTCCCATGATGCATATGATTCCAGGCGGGGCCGCTGCAAAACCATTTATAACTCATCATAATTCTTTGGACCTTGATCTTTATTTGAGAATAGCACCCGAGTTATTTTTAAAAAGATGCATTATCGGTGGTTTCGAAAAGGTTTTTGAAATTAATAGGAGTTTTCGTAATGAAGGACTTTCTGTTAAGCATAATCCTGAATTTACAATGATAGAGTTCTATTGTGCCTATCAAGACTACCTTTATCTTATGTCATTGATAGAGGACTTATTTTCTAATGTTATCAACGTGCTAAATCTTGATACTAAATTTTTATATCAAGAACAGGATATTAGCTTTAAAACTCCTTTTACTAGAATTAAATTTTATGATGCTATAGCAAAATATGCTAATGATTTTGATGCTTCACAACTTAAAGACAAAAGTTATATTCAAAAATATTGTTCTGAAAATGGTATTGGCATATCAGACAAAGAATCTCTGGTTAAAATGCATCTTGGTATTTTTGAAAAAGTTGTAGAAAAGCAATTAATAGACCCAACATTTGTCACACATTATCCTACAGAAGTTTCACCCTTATCTAGGAGCTTTGATGATAATCCAGACTTAGTTGAGAGATTTGAATTATTTGTGGCTGGAAGAGAGATAGCTAATGGTTTTTCAGAGCTAAATGATCCTGAAGAACAGTCAAAAAGATTTAAAAGTCAGGTTAATTCGAATGACGATGAAAAGATGAGTTATGATGATGATTTTATTACTGCTCTTGAGTATGGTATGCCTCCAACAGCTGGTGCAGGAATAGGAATTGATAGACTAATTATGTTGTTTACTGACTCTGCTTCAATCAGAGATGTCTTACTATTTCCTCATATGAAACCTAAGAAGTAAGCATTAACTTCAGTATACTAACCGCATCTAAAAAACTCTCTAAGGAATACTTGTAATCAAAATCTTCGATATTATGAGTATATATTTCTATAGTCTTGTTAACAATGATATGTATTTCAGCATCGTTTAACAGATATACTTTTATTTCTTTACCAATAGATTGAAATTCATGCCCATAGGATTGAATAAGATTCTCTAGTTGAATAATATTATCAATGTCAGTGTTTTTCATTACAAAGCTTAATTGCATAACCAATATATTTCTTTGGAGTGAGTTTAAGAAGAACTTTTTTTTCTTCATTTGGTATTTCAAGATTATTAATAAGACTATGTATTGTATCCTTGTCGACTTTCCTCCCTCTAGTCGCTTGTTTTAATAACTCATAAGAATTAGAGATATTATATTTTCTGGCAATCATTTGAATTGGCTCAGCTAAAATTTCCCATGCATCAGTAACATCTTCATTAATTTTATCTTTATTAAGAGACAATTTATTTAACCCTGTCATTAGGTTTTCATATGCGAGGTAAGAATACCCGAAAGAGATACCAATATTTCTTAGGACAGTCGAGTCTGATAAATCTCTTTGGAGTCTGGATATTGTTAGTTTTTCTATAATAAATTTTAGAACACTATTAGCAATTCCTAAGTTTCCCTCGGCGTTTTCAAAATTTATAGGATTAATTTTATGGGGCATAGTTGAAGACCCAATTTCTCCTGCAATATTTTTTTGTATAAAATAATTTTTTGAAATGTAGGACCACATATCTTGAGAAAACCCAATAAGAACAGAGTTTACATGAGCTATCTTCCCAGACATTTCTGCAATATAATCATGTGGTTCAATTTGAGTTGTATATTTATTTTCTTTTATCCCAAGACTATTAATAAACTTTTTATTAATAATAGGCCAATTAATATCAGGGAACGTAACACTATGAGCTGAGTAATTTCCAGTTGCACCATTAAATTTTCCCATAATATCGATAGTCTTTAAATTATTTCTCAACATATTTAATCTTGCATAAAAATTTAAAAATTCTTTCCCCATTGAGGTAGGTGTTGCTGGCTGACCATGCGTATGAGATAACATTATATTTTTTGAGTATTTTTTTATGTTTTTTTTGAGCAACAGATTTAAATTCCTGATTCTATTACATATCAAGTCTCTTCCAGCTTTAATCATCAAGGCATAAGATAAATTATTTATATCTTCTGACGTGCAACAGATATGAATATATTCTTTATATTTCTTTAGATTTTTATTAGTGTCAAATTTTAGTTTTAGGAAATATTCAACAGCTTTTACATCATGTTTGGTAGTACTTTCTAGCTTTTTAACTGTCTTAGCATCACTTAAATTGAAATTATGATAAATATTTAGTATAAAATTTTCGTCTTTTGATTTTAATCTTGGGAGCCCTTTAATTTTGTCAATTTTTGACAAAAATATGAACCATTTAATCTCTACTAATACTCGATGTTTGATTAAACTATATTCTGAGAAGACATCACCAATGTCTTTGCATATATCCGAATATCTTCCATCTAGAGGAGAGATTGAGAGTAAATCATCTTTTTTCATAACAACATTTATCTCAAAGATGATATTATATCATAATATTAATAAACTTAAAAATCATATGAAAAAAATTACTTACAGAAACGAAGAAGATTCACTAGGCAAGGTTAGAGTGCCAAAGACTGCCCTTTATGGTGCGCAAACTCAAAGAGCTATAGATAACTTTAAAATTAGCAGGGATGTTTTTCCTCCAGAATTTATTGAGTCACTGGCTGCTCTAAAAGCTGCTTGTGCCATGGCTAATAATAAATCTAAATTATTGTCAGCTAGAACAGCTAAAGCAATAAATAGTTGTGCATTAGATATTCATAAAAACATCGAAAAATATTATGATCAATTTCCTATAGATATATATCAGACTGGCTCTGGTACAAGTACAAACATGAATATCAATGAAGTATTATCGACGATTGTTTCTAAAAAACTGAAGATAAAGGTTCACCCTAATGATGACATTAATAAATCACAAAGTTCGAATGATGTGATACCAACTACCATAAATATATGCTCTGTACTCTTAGCTCTAGAGTTAAATGATGCGCTTGATTATTTTACAATGAAATTAATTGACAAAGAATTTGAGGTCAAAGATGTGATAAAGTCTGGCAGGACACACCTCATGGATGCGGTGCCATTATCATTTGGTTACGAGATTGAGTCGTGGAGAGAACAAGTTGTTCATTGTAATCAACCATTATTACAAAGTGCTGAAGAGTTACAATATCTGCCAATTGGCGGAACAGCTATTGGGACAGGCCTTAACGCTCCAAAAAACTTCGGTAAATTAGTAGCATCTGAATTAAATAAAATACTTGGAAAATCAGGAGCTAAGTTTACGTCAAATCCTAATAAATCTGAAATGATAAGCTCCCAAAATCATATATTAACCATGAGTGGTGCATTACTAAGAGTTTCATCATGCTTGTCAAAAATATCTAATGATCTGCGTTGGATGAATAGTGGCCCCATATCTGGGTTATCTGAAATTACATTAAAACCTTTGCAGCCAGGAAGTAGTATAATGCCAGGTAAGATAAACCCCGTGATTCCAGAGGCTGTTTTAATGGCGATGGCTCAAGTTGCAGGTCACCATAATGCAATTAATATTGCATGCATTTCTGGAAGTTTTCAGCTGAACACAATGTTGCCTTTGATAGCTAACAACATCATCGAATCATTTAATTTATTAATAAATTCTGTTTATTCGTTAGCAGATACGGTCAGCACTTTTAAAGTTAATGAAGATAATATCAGGATGAACTTAGAAAAGAATCCTATAATTGCCACTAAATTAAATGAGATAATTGGTTATGATTTAGCCTCTAAAATAGTCAAAGAAGCGTATAAAACAAATAAATCAATCGTGGAAATCACTGAAGAGAAAACAAATTTATCGAGATCTCAAATATTAAGATTATTAAATCCAAAAAAACTAATCTGATTAATGATGCTAGATAGACATACAAGTGATTTAATTTTTATAAGGTGGTTTTTATTTTTTATCGCTTTAATAATTTTACTTTTGATAGCAGAACAATTTAAGCTTCTATCAACTATACTTTCAAATGATGTTAGCTATATATCTTCAATAATATTGTCTATTTTCTTCTTCTTTACCATCAAGCTTGGCCATCAGTTATATTACTTTAAAGATATATATCTCAATATCATGCTTCTTTTAAACAATATATCTTCTGATACAAAGCGAGATGTATTGCAAAATTTTATCCATTTACAAAAACCAAATAATTATGAAAATATTATTATCGTAAAATATATTTATTCAGTAGTTTCTTTAACGCAAAAAAATAAAGACACTAGTGAATTAAAAAATGGTTTTGAAAATGACTTAACCTCTAAGCTAGAAACAGGATGGTTTGTGGTAGATCTCTTGCTGAAACTCGGACTGATTGGAACAGTAGTTGGATTTATTATTATGTTATCAGCTATTATAGAGATTGAAAATTTTGACCTCACGCTCATGAATGCTCTGTTGCAAAGTATGAGCGGCGGAATGAAAGTTGCTTTATATACAACATTAACAGGTTTAGTAACATCTATCTTACTATCTATGCAATATAAATATTTAGAGTCATTAGTTTATAAAATATTTCACACTTGTAATTCTATCATCCCACACATAGATGAGGAATTATATGCAATTTTGAATAATGAAAAGACAACATTATAAGTTTGACCCATTTACAGATTTACTATTCAATATTCTTTTGGGTTTCACATTTCTTTTTTTTATAACAATCTTGTTTATTAATCCTATTACAAAACTCGGCAATATAAATATGAAAGCTGAATATATAATTACAGTAGACTGGGAAGAAGGTTTAGCTGATGATATAGATCTTTGGGTTCAAGATCCTAATGGAGAAATAGTCTCTTATTTAAAGAAAGATGCTGGTTGGTTGCATTTAGATCGTGATGATAGAGGTGTTCTTAATGATACGGTTGTTATAAATAACAAAGAGGTGGCTTACCCTATTAACCGTGAGGTTGTGACATTACGTGGCATAATACCCGGCGAATATACCGTGAACTTATATTTATATGACCACGCTAGCGCAAGCCCTGTTGAAGCTAAAGTAATAATTGAAAAAGTGAACCCATCTTTAAAATTAGTATTTATAAATGATGTCTTAATGAATACTAAAGATACTGAGCTGACAATAACAAAGTTTCGTCTTGACTCAGAAGGTAATTTCAAATCTATTAGCTCTAAGAACGAAGTTCTTACGCCATACGAACTCAATGGATATTAATTTAATGGATATTTTACTAACAATCATAGCTCTGACCATTATTTATGGGACATTACTATATATGCTTTTTAAAATTTATGATTTTAAAAAAATGATATATTTATCCTTCTCAATATTGATTTTTTTTGTTTTTCTACAAATTAAAATATTTAACAATCTGGGTTATCCTGTTATTTCAGAGTTACCCGAAAAATTTAATATTTTATTTGTCAAGAAATCTGATGATGAGTTTATTGTTTTATTAAAAGATATTTCAGATAACTCACTTCCTAGACTATATAAATTGAAATATAGTAATAACCTTGAAGATATCTTAAACGAAGCTATGTCAAAAATAGATAATGGAAAGAGAATTATTGGAATTATAGATCACTCTAGCGTTAACAATTACTACGGAATCTCTATCAAAGACATGAAAAAAATAGTACCAGATAAATAAAGTAGAGTATTTATAAGATTATATGATAGAATGTTGGCAATTTTTTGAGAGATAAGAAAACATGGATTTTAAAGATAAAGTTACACATATTGAAGATAAGAGCGAACAGTCTTACGACATTTATAATATTAATAAAGCAGATATAAAACACTTACCTTACTCTTTGCGGGTATTATTTGAAAACTATGTAAGAAATAATAAGTCAAATATAAAAGAAGTAGTGAATAAATTCCTCTCATGGAATGGCAGTATTCAAGATCAGACAGAGATTACGTTTTATCCTAGCAGAGTCATTATGCAGGATTTTACAGGAGTACCTGCAGTTGTTGATTTAGCATCTATGCGCGATGCTGTTAAAGAGTTAGATGGTGACCCTAGCTTGATTAACCCTCAATGTCAGACAGATTTAATCATAGATCACTCTGTTATGGTTGATCATTATGGAACAGAAGACTCAAAAGATTTAAATACACAGTTAGAGTACAAAAGAAATATCGAAAGATATAGATTATTAAAATGGGGACAAGGTGCATTCCGTAACTTGAGAATTGTTCCGCCCAATAATGGCATTATTCATCAGATTAACATTGAATATATTTCCCAGGTCATATTCAATAAAGATAAAACACTATATCCAGATACAGTCGTAGGGACGGATTCTCATACCACAATGGTGAATGGTTTAGGTGTTCTCGGATGGGGCGTTGGAGGAATAGAAGCTGAGGCTGCCATGTTAGGACAACCAATACCAATGTTACTACCTGAGGTAATTGGTTTTAACTTAACTGGTAAGTTATCAAAATCAACTACTGCAACAGATTTAGTTTTAACTATAGTTGAACAACTCCGAAAAGCCAATGTTGTAGGAAAATTTGTAGAGTTTTATGGTGATGCTCTAGACCACCTATCTATTGCAGACCGTTGTACTATTGCTAATATGGCACCTGAGTATGGGGCTACATGTGGTTTTTTCCCAATAGATGATATGACTTTAAGTTATATGGATACAACCGGCAAAGATAAAGCCCATGTTAAAATAATTGAAGAATATTCTAAAAAAGTTGGATTATTTAGAAACGATTCCGATAAAATTATTTATAGCAACAGTTTGAGTCTTGATATCTCTACAGTCCAGTCATGTCTTTCAGGGCCAAAAAGACCTGAAGATAGAGTTAATCTTGGGGATGTTAAAACAGTTGTAACAGATGAAATTAAAAAACAAAAAAAATCTAAGCATCAAAATGATTCGGGTTTAGCAGATGGTGCGATTATGATTGCAGCTATTACAAGCTGCACTAATACATCAAACCCTAGTGTAATTATTGGTGCTGGTTTATTAGCTAAAAAAGCCGTTGAGAAAGGTTTGAAAGTAAAAGATTGGGTAAAAACATCTTTAGCACCTGGATCAAGAGTAGTCAAAAATTATCTAGAAAAGGCTAAATTAAGTGAATACTTCGATAAGCTAGGTTTTAATATAATAGGGTATGGATGTACAACATGTATTGGTAACTCAGGGCCACTGAAAGACAAGTATACTGATGAGATCACAAATAAGGATCTTATTGTAAGTTCAATACTTTCTGGAAATAGAAATTTTGAAGGTAGAATTCACCCAGAAATTAAGATGAATTTTTTGGCATCACCAATGCTAGTAATCGCTTACTCTTTAGTGGGTCAAATTGGGCTTGATATCTCGACAGAGAGTCTTGGTAAAGATACAAATGGAAAAGATGTGTACTTAGATGATATCTGGCCATCTTCTGAAGAAATTGCTTCTGTTGTACATGATAATATAGATAGAAAAATGTTTACAGATTCATATTCTGATTTATTTGAAGGAGATTCAAACTGGAAGGATATTAGCACAGCAGATTCTGAATATTTTGATTGGCAAGATGACTCCACTTATATCCAACCGTCACCTTTCTTTGAAAACATTAATGAGGAATTACATAAGCTTGAATCAATAACTAATGCATACCCATTGTTAATACTTGGAGATAGCGTAACAACAGATCATATTTCACCTGCAGGATCTTTCAAAGATACAACTCCTGCGGGAAAATTTTTAGTTAAAAATGGAACTCAAGTAGCAGATTTTAATTCCTATGGCTCCAGAAGAGGTAACTATAGGATTATGCAGAGGGGAACTTTTGCAAATATTAGAATTGCTAATAAGCTTGTGCCAGAAACAACTGGCGGATTTACATTACATCTGCCTTCTAACGAGCAAATGCCTATATTTGATGCCGCAGAAAAGTATCGTCAATCCAATGATAATCTTATTGTTTTCGCTGGTAAAAACTATGGGTGCGGATCTTCAAGAGACTGGGCAGCAAAAGGAACTAAGTTATTAGGTGTTAAGGCTGTAATAGCTGAGAGTTTTGAACGTATTCATCGTTCTAATCTTGTAGGAATGGGAGTTTTGCCACTTGAGTATATGGAGAATGAAACATTTGAGTCTTTAGGTTTAGATAAATTATCACAATTTACGATAAATAAGATAAACATAAATGATAAAGTTGTAAAAGTTACAACTTCTAAAAATAATAGTCCGTTTGAGTTTAATCTTAAAATTAGAATAGATACAGCAATGGAATGGAATTATTTTATGAATGATGGAATTCTAAATTATGTATTAAAAAATATAGCTAGCTCTTAGTAATTTCTAGATACTTATCTATTGATTTAGAAAATGAGGACTTAAATACAACTAACTTCCATTTAGTTCCGCCAAGCTGCTGCCATAAAAGTGTTGCTCTTACCCCAGCGAATAATGCGGTTCTGATTCTAGATGCTTGAAGAGGATTTGTAAGATGGGTATTATCTCCATTTACAATAATTCTTGGCTCAAATTTACTTAATGTCTGTTGATATATTTCTGATAACCTATTCGTTTTTTGATCAGTATCTAGATTATCGCCATCATCTTTTAATTCTTTCAACAGCTTTTGCATTAGAATTATAATTTCAGAATTCTTCATAAGATTATTTGCTAGCAATCGTAGTGATACAATGTATCTCCTTGTCTCGCTACTTCTCGTGAATATATCACCGATCATTTGTTTTCTTAAATATTCCAAACCTGGCTTCATTTCATTAATATCAAGGTATATATCAGTGAGATTTGCAGAATTCATTTCTAATATACTATTAATCAATGGAAGAAAGTTTCCTTCATTGTATTCACCATTCCATGCAATATCTGAGACTGCTTGGCAGCATTGATACAATCCTGCTAAAGCAATAGTTTGATCATCTATATTTTTTATCAACATACGTAGCTAATTATTGCTCCTCCAACACATTCTTCTTCATCATATAATACAGCTGACTGCCCAGGCGTTATAGCTCTTTCTCTTTCAGATAAATTCAAATAATACTTGTTATCACTTTGCATAATAGTTACAGGGATTAACTTTCCTCCATGCCTAAATCTTGCCTTAAGAACTTTTTCTAAAGCAGGGCAACCTTGAATCCAGTTAATATTTTCTAGGCCTACTTTACCAGTGGAAAATAGTCTGTCATGATCTTGACTTATAATTAATATATTTTTATCAACATCTTTTTTCAGAACAAACCATGGCTTCTCGCTATAATTTTTCTGGCCACCAATTTTAATCCCTTTGCGTTGACCTATAGTATAGTTAAATAATCCGGCATGTTCACCTAGCATATAACCATCCTCATCACATATTTTTCCAGGCTTAGTGTCTATATATTTTTTAATAAAACTTGAGAAATCTCTTTTCCCTATAAAACATATACCCATGCTTTCTTTTTTTTCGTAAATAGATAAATCAAAATCTTTGGCAATATTTTTAACTTGATCTTTATCAATATTTTCAAGTGGAAACATTAAGTTCTCCATAATTTTTTGATTAAGCATATATAGGAAATATGTTTGATCCTTTGTTTTATCTTTAGGCATATTCAAAGTAAGACCGGCTTTATTCTCTTTAAGCATCGCATAGTGCCCAGTCGCAACTTTGTCACATCCAAGTGATAATGCATATTTCATAAAGTAGTTAAATTTAATTTCCTGATTACAAAAGATGTCAGGGTTTGGAGTCAAACCCAAGTTCAATTCATCAATAAATCTCTTGAAGACTAAGTCCCAATACTTATCTGAAAAATTTACAGTAGTGAGAGTTATACCTAGTTTTTTGGATACTCGTAGAGCATCTTCATAGTCTTTTTTTGAATTACAAGCATCGTTTTTATCATCCTCTTCCCAGTTTTTCATGAATATACCAGATATGTCATAACCTGATTCTTTTAATAATACAGCTGATATTGAAGAATCTACACCACCTGACATACCAACTATGATTTTTTTATTAGAATTCATTATTTATATTTGTTAATTACACTACTTAATAGTATCATCTACGCTAAATTATAATATATCGATGTTCAAGAGGTAACAATGAATAAACTTAGATCTGCAAATGAAATCCAAAAAGACTGGGATACTAATCCTAGATGGAAAAATGTAAAACGAGACTATACAGCTGAAGAAGTCGTAAGATGTAGTGGTAGTGTGAGAATAGAGCATACTTTAGCTAAAAATGGCGCTGAAAAACTATGGAATCTGATTAATACTGAAGATTTTGTGAATGCTTTAGGAGCTTTAACCGGTAATCAAGCAATGCAACAAGCAAAAGCAGGTTTAAAAGCAGTTTATTTATCAGGTTGGCAAGTTGCTGGTGATGCTAATACTGGAATGCAGATGTATCCAGATCAATCACTATATCCAGTAGATAGTGTACCAAGTGTTGTTAAAAGAATTAATAACTCTCTAAGAAGAGCGGATCAATTAAATATTGCTGAAGGTAATGAGATAATTGACTATATGTTGCCTATAGTTGCTGACGCAGAAGCTGGCTTTGGTGGCGTTCTAAATGCTTTCGAGCTTATGAAGGCGATGATCGAAGCAGGTGCAGCAGGTGTTCATTTTGAAGACCAACTTGCATCAGCTAAAAAATGTGGTCATATGGGTGGAAAAGTTCTTGTTCCAACTCAAGAAGCAGTTCAAAAACTTGCTGCTGCAAGATTAGCAGCAGATGTTTCTGATGTCCCAACTGTTCTTCTAGCAAGAACCGATGCTGAAGCTGCAAACCTAATTACTAGTGACATTGACCCAAGAGACAAAGAGTTTTGTACGGGTGATAGGACTGCAGAAGGTTTTTATAGAGTTAATAATGGAATAGAGCAAGCTATATCCCGTGGGTTAGCGTATGCTCCATATGCTGATTTAGTTTGGTGTGAAACTGGAGTTCCAGATCTAGCATTTGCTAAACAATTTGCTGAAGCTTTGAAAAAAGAACATCCAGAGCAATTGTTAGCTTATAATTGTTCTCCTTCGTTTAATTGGAAGAAAAAACTTGATGACTCTCAAATAGCTAAATTCCAAAAAGAATTAGGCGCTATGGGATATAAATTCCAGTTTATTACTTTGGCTGGTTTTCATGCTTTGAATCATAGCATGTTTGAATTAGCAAAAGGTTATAATGAAAGTCAAATGACAGCTTATGTTAAATTACAAGAAGCAGAATTTGCATCAGAAAAAGATGGATATACTGCTACTAAACATCAAAGAGAAGTAGGAACTGGTTATTTCGACACAGTAACACAAGTTATTCAAGGCGGAACTTCTTCAACTACAGCTCTTACAGGTTCTACAGAAGAAGAGCAGTTTGACGAAAAATAATAAATATTTTTCTCCCTCAAACTGAAAAGTTATATGATTAAATATAATATACCGAATGGTGGAGAGGTAATATCGTTTCAGGGTGGAGCGATAAACACCCCTGACAAACCCATCATACCTTATATAATTGGTGATGGCATTGGAATGGATGTCACGCCAGTTATGAAGAGGGTTCTTAATTATGCAATTGGAAAAGCATACGGTGTCTCCAAAGAAATTAAATGGATGGAGATATATGCTGGTCAGCAAGCAAAAGAAAGTAGTAACGAATTACTCCCTCAAGAAACAATTGATGCAATGAAGAAATATAGAGTTTCAATTAAAGGGCCGTTAACTACACCTGTAGGGAATGGATTTAAATCTCTAAATGTGACTATAAGACAAAAACTTGATTTGTATGCATGCGTTAGACCGATTAGATATTTTCCGGGCACAAGCAGCCCTATGGTTGAGTCAAATTTAACTGATATGACGGTTTTTAGGGAAAATACCGAAGATCTTTATACTGGAATTGAATGGAAGGCTAACTCAGAGGGAGCAAAAAAAATAATTAATTTTATTAAAGAAGAGTTAGGTGAATCCCCGTTTCGTTTTGAGAATAATTGTGGAATCGGAATTAAACCCGTGTCTCGAGAAGGGTCAGAAAGGCTTATTAACATGGCTATTGAATATGCATTAAATGAAAAAAAGGATTTTTTAACCATTGTTCATAAGGGCAACATAATGAAATATACAGAAGGTGCATTTAGGGATTGGGCGTATGGTTTAGTGAAAGACAAATATAATGGAACCATGAACGATGATGGGACATTTTCAATATCAAATATTGGAGCAAAACATATTTTAACAGTCAAAGATTGTATAGCTGATAATTTTTTACAACAAATAATTTTAGTACCTGAGCAACATGAGGTTATCGCTACTCTTAATTTGAATGGTGACTATATATCAGATGCTTTGGCTGCACAGGTAGGAGGAATAGGAATAGCTCCTGGTGCTAATATTGGTGAAGGTGTAGCTGTTTTTGAAGCGACACATGGTTCGGCAGAATCATTTGCTGGTAAAAATAGAGTTAATCCGAGTTCAATTATATTATCTGGTGAAATGATGCTTAGATATATGGGGTGGGATGAGGCAGCAGATTTTGTACTCAAAGGTGTCAAGGGAGCAATACAGAAAAAACAACTTACTTTTGATTTAGCTCGGGCAAGAGCTGGTAGAAAATTTATTAGACCAAAATCTAAAGAAAAACATACTGCTGAAGAAATTCAAAAAGAGTTGATTACATTAGTTCCAGGAGCAACTTTAGTTAGCACAGAAGGATTTGGTGATGCAGTTATAGATAATATGTAATCGTTTTATTTATCTCTGAATATTATTCTGCCTTTAGACAAGTCATATGGAGTTAGCGCTACCATAACTTTGTCACCTCTAAGAATTCGTATATAATGCTTTCTTATCTTTCCAGATATATGAGCAGTAACAACATGTCCGTTTTCTAGCTCAACCTTGAACATGGTATTCGGCAAAGTTTCAATTACTTTCCCAGACATTTCTATTTGTTCATCTTTTGACATAATTTATTTTAAACTGTAAATTAGAAGTTGTTCTATTATAACAAAATTTGAGTTAATAGTGTATGAATATAAATATTGGTTCTAGGCAGACAGATGATTTTAAAATTATGAATTTTGATCATCTTATGAAGATCTATGAAAATAATTATTATCTTTTTAAAAAGGTAATTACTTCACTTAGGGATAATAGTTCGATGTCAACAATCGTGTTTAATAATAATGTCATGCAATATGAGCCTATTACGATTACCAAATATACAGATATATTTAAATTTTATTATAAATATAAGTCTCCCTTTTATCCTGGAAATAGTTACTCAATTAAACCTCACCTATTATTCACGCTCTATAAAGACGCAAGGTTGCTTGAAGTTAAGTCATTAGGTCAAAACAAGGATTTTGACGAAAATATCAGAAACAAAATAAAAGTTAATTTAAATATTTATTTCTGGTTAAAGAGTATTTTGAAAAATAATCATACATATCAATAATATATAAGGTATATCGATAATATATATAAATATTTATGTTTTTAACTGATTGCTCGAGAGTCTTGTAAATCACATATTTATCCCATAACATATATACAAAGGGGTAATTGAAACTTATAAGGAGAGTTAAGATGAAATTATCAGCAAAAGGACGATATGCGATTAAGGCTATGATCAATATCGCTTTAAACACATCAAAAGAGCCAAAAACCTTGCTTCAAATAGCAAAACATCAGGGTATTTCTTTATCATACTTGGAACAATTGTTTGCTCTGTTGAGGAAACATAACCTAGTATCTGGTATACGAGGACCTGGAGGAGGGTATAAGCTTTCAGATTTGCCCGAAAATATCACAATAGCACAGATTATCAATGCAATTAACAGTGATACTGTGGTTAACGATGCTTCCGAGAGGAAAGATGAGGTGATTTGGTCAAAATTCAGTGCTAAACTATGTAACTACTTGGAAACTGTTACACTGGGTAGCTTGATATCGGAGAATAACTCTGTGAATATCACTGATTCAGCTGCAACTGAAACTGTAGTAGATAAAATTATGGTAAATGGGATTTAGCTTAAACCGGAGAAAATAGATGGCTTATAGCGATAAAGTGTTAGATCATTACGAAAATCCTCGTAATGTCGGAAAGTTTGACAATGATGATACAACTGTAGGCACAGGTATGGTCGGTGCACCAGCATGTGGTGACGTCATGAGGCTACAGATTAAAGTAAATGATGATGGTGTTATTGAGGATGCAAAGTTTAAGACATACGGATGTGGCTCTGCAATAGCCTCTAGCTCATTACTTACTGAATGGGTCAAAGGGAAATCGTTGACCGAAGCATCTTTGATAAAGAACTCTGACATTGCCGAAGAACTAGCTCTTCCACCTGTAAAAATCCATTGCTCAGTGCTTGCTGAAGATGCAATTACGGCTGCAATCGAAGATTACAAAAATAAAGCTAAATAAGTAGTTAAATATTGAAAAGTTAGTTATTTATTGCTTATAATGTTATTTAAGTAACAGAGGAGATTGACGTTATGGGAACAACTCTTAAAACAATGAGTACAAATGTTGGTGGTATGGAACGTATGCTAAGAATTGTAGCCGGTATAGCAATACTATACTTTACAATGGCCGGTATGATTCCAATGCCTTGGGGATTAATTGGTATAGTCCCAATTCTAACTGGATCTTTGGGTTGGTGCCCATTGTATATTCCTTTTGGAATCAGCACGATGAAAAATCAGTAAATACTAAGTATTTATAAAATTTAGAGACGCTTCTGGCGTCTCTTTTTTTATAAGTAATTTTCTATTATGAACAATTATAATACTAAGCCAGTCTATTGGGAAAAAGCCAAAAATTATTTATCTAATAATGATAATATTATAAAGAAAATTATACAAAGTGTTGATAATAAACATTTTTTGACTAGGAACTCAACACCTTTTCAAACATTAGCTAACGCGATTATCGGTCAACAGATATCTGTGGCAGCAGCCTCAAGTGTTCTAAATAAGCTCAAATCAAATATTGGCGGCTTGAGTCCTAAGAAATTATACTCAGCTAATAACTCAATGCTAACAAATTCTGGCTTATCTAGGCAAAAAATTGAATATTTAAGCATTCTAGCCTCTAAATTTGTTACAAATCCTGATTATTTTTACGGTTTTAAGAATATGTCAGATAAAGACATAATAGATAAATTATGTGAATTAAAGGGGATAGGCGAATGGACGGCACAAATGTATCTAATCTTTCAGTTGAATAGACCAGATATTTTGCCATTAGCTGATATCGGCTTTGTGAATAGTGCAGTCAAGATATATGATATAAAAGAACCAAAATTACAGAATCTTTTGGAGGTTTCTAAGAAATGGGGTCATTATAAAACAGTCGCTGTATGGTATATTTGGAGAATAATTGATCCTGAAGTTGTACAGTATTGACAAAATATTTTATGAAAAAAATAATTAAAAATATAAAAGTAGCCAAAGAAATTAAGAAAAAAAACAAGAATAAGAAAACAATTTTTGATAAATATGGCGATAAGATAGAAGATGGTATTGATTATAAAAAAGATAAACCACCTCATTGGTAATGCCGCTATATAATCTTAGTTTGATGGACAATATTATGAATAATCAGGAAGAGCTAAAGACATTAATTCGCCAAGGCAAAGAGATTGGTTATATTCTTAACGAAACTCTAGATAAATGTCTTTTAAGCTTCTCAGCAATTGATAGGAAATATATTATTGAGACATTGGAAGAAATGGAAATACAGATTGTTGACTCTCCAAAAGAATATGATGAGTATAAATACTTATCTGGTGAAGAAGCTATAAAGATTTTACAAAGTTTGAGTGATGGGACTCATGAAGCATTTATCAAGCCTCCTAACAAAGACAAAGATGAGTAATTTAAAAAACTTATGAAACATGTTAACATACGAAAAAACTTATTATGTTTAAGAAATATTATAATTTAATTGTTCTGTTAATATGCACTGGAGCATTTCCGGTTCAAGTCGTGTCATCGAGTAATACAGCATTCACTGATCCTGCTATATGCTACTTCCATGATGCTGACTCCAATGATGATAGACAAATTATCAAATGTGATCATTGTGATTACTACTATGATATTGATTCTAATCAAAATTCTAAATATATTTTCCCGATTAATGAAGATATCTTGGTCGATAACCTTACACTCAAAAAAAATTTTTTAAGTTACATACTTTCTCTTAACCCTAGATCCCCTCCATTAGTTTAATTTTATTATCATTAATTAATTTAACTAATATATAGCGGAGGATGCTATGAAAAATATTTATATTTTCTGTCTAATGACATTAATTATTTCGACAAATATATATGCTGAAGATCTTACTGATATTCAGATAACTGCACCTGAACTTAGTTCACAAGATTTAACTAACCAAGCTATTGAGGATATCAATACTAAAAATGCCATTGATGGCGGTGATCTTTTAAGATCTATTAACGGTATAAGTACAATCAGAAGAGGAGGGCATGGCTTAGATCCTGTTGTAAGAGGACAAAGTGATCAACGTCTTAATTCATTTTTGGATGGCGCTGTAGTTTATGGTGCTTGCTCATCTAAAATGGACCCTGCCTCTACATATGTGAATATAGAAAACTATGACTCAATAAGTGTCATTAAAGGTTCACAGTCAGTATTATATGGTCCGGGCGGACCGGGTGGAGTAGTAAGGTATGAAAGAATTACTGAACCTCTAACTCAATATACAAAAGATAGCAACACTAAGTCACAGCCATATAAGCTTAAAATAGGTCAGACATTTGACTCTAATGCGGAAGCTAAAACTACAATTGGTGATTTTACATTAGGTTTAGGTCAAGCATATTTTAGAGTTAATGCTTCTTATTCTGAGGCCGGGAATTATGAAACAGGTACAGGCTTGAAACCACTTACAGAATATGAAACTAGTAATTATTCAACCATATTAGGAAAAAGACTTGATGATGGTTCTAAATTAGAATTTTCATATACTGATAACTCTCAAGAAAATATTGGCTTTGCTGGTTTAGCAATGGATATCGTATACAGTTATACAGATATTTATAATTTAAAATACCATCGAGTTACACCGCTTGGCCCTTTTTCTTCAATGAAAGTTGAACTTTTTAATTCTGACATGGATCATTTAATGGATAACTATAAAATGAGAAATGTTAATACTATGAGAACACCAGCTGCTTCTGATACATATGGTGGAAGAATCATAGGAGCTACAGATAGGGGGATGAAAATTGGTGTTGATTATGAACATAATACTAGAGATGCCGAGCAAAATATGGTTATTTCTGGAACAGAAAGACATCTTGCATACCTGTGGCCTGGAGCAGAAATTTCTAAGCTGGGTTTCTTTATAGAAAAAGATAATAAAATGTCAGATCTAACTACAATGTCATATGGTTTAAGATTTGATAGGGTAGAGACAGATGCAACTAGGGCTGCTGTTGATCCTGGTACTGCACATATGGCTCAAGTAACAGCCAATAGTTTGTATACAGCTCATTATGCTGGAACTGTCACAGCAGGTAAAAGAGATTTTAACAATTTTAGTGGGTTCTTGAGATTTAAAAAAGATTATGGCCCAATGTCTAGTGCTTATATCTCTCTAAGCAGGAATGAAAGAACGCCTGATGCAACAGAGCTATTCAATGCTAAAACTTCTATGGCAATGGGTGGAAAATATAGACTCAGACATATTGGTAATCCAAATATCAATTCTGAGGTACACACTACATTAGAGTTAGGTTTTGAAAATATGATTATGGGTAGTCATGTCAATGGATCTTTATATCTTAATGATGTTAGTGATTATATTACAACATACAGAGCTTCTGATGGAACATATGATAATACCGTTAACGATGCAAGAATTTATAAGAATGTAGATGCTACTATTTGGGGGTATGAACTTACTGTTAAAAAAGATCTTACCTCTAATGTAAAAACCATATTTAATATAAATTATACTCATGGAGATGACGATACACAAAATAGACCATTAGCTCAAATAATGCCTTTATCTGGTGATATTTCATTAGAATATCAGACAAGTTCCGTCAACTATGGTTTAAGAGCTAATTTTGCCGATACTCAAGACCGTTTTGATTCAAGAGTCCTTGATAGCGGTAGAACTGGGGGTTATACCGTTTATGATCTATATGCAGGTTTTGAACCAACTCCAAATATTAGATTTACAATGGGTATAAGTAATTTAACTGATAAAAGATATGCTACTCATTTGAATAGTTCTAACTCTCTAGATGCAACAGCTGACCGTGTTGATGAACCAGGAAGAAGTTTCTGGGGATCATTAATTTATGATTTCTAGTTGACATATTACCCGTCCCTACAGCACTCCATTAAAGGGGCGGGTGATTTATTTTCCTAAGATTAGAAATTTTTTCATTTATTTATTTGAACACTATAATGACTCAAAATATTTGAATATTAACTATCTCTAACTTGTTTTCAATAATATATGTATATAAAATAATTTATTACTTATTAGGAGTATAGGGATGGATCCATTATCACAAGGTGTTGTTGGCGTAGTTGCTGCTCAGCAAACTGCAGATCGCAAACATCTCTTAATTGCTAGTCTTTTAGGATTCTTTGCAGGGATGTCTGCTGATTTAGATATATTCATTAAGTCTTCTCAAGACCCATTATTCTCGTTAGAGTTTCATAGGCAATTTACGCATTCAATATTTTTTATGCCATTTGGCGGATTAATATGTGCATTATTTTTTTATAATCTCTTTTTAAAAAATAAAGATATATCATTTAAACAAACTTATATTTACTCAACACTGGGTTATGCTACTCATGGCCTACTTGATGCATGTACAACTTATGGCACTCAGTTATTTTGGCCATTCACCAATGATAGGATTGCCTGGAATACAATTTCTATTATTGATCCATTATTTACTTTACCTATCCTTTTCTTAGTTGTATTTTCAGTTTATAAAAATAGCAAAAAATATTCATATATTGCTTTGTCATGGATAATAATATATACATCTTTAGGTTTTATTCAAAATTACAGGGCTGAAGAGATAGGGAGAGAGCTTGCAGAATCACGTGGGCATAAAATAATAAATATTGAAGCAAAACCAAGTTTTGCAAATATAATTGTTTGGAAGACTATATATACAACTCAAACACATTATCATATAGATGCAGCTAGAGTAGGATTTAATACTAGAATAATAGAAGGAGTGAAGATAGAAAAATTTAACATAAAAAAATCATTCCCCTGGCTCGACTTAGAATCTCAACAAGCGAAAGACATAGAAAGGTTTAGATGGTTTTCAAATGGATATATTGCTACTTCTAGTATTAATCCAAATCAAATAATTGATATTCGTTATTCAATGTTGCCGAATGAAGGACATGGTTTATGGGGTATACAACTAAATCCAGAAGCAGAAAAAGATGCTTATATAAAAAGAATTTCTAATAGACGTAGTGATATGTCCACATATATTAAATTATGGAAGATGATAGTAGACTAATATATCTATGATTTAATTATCTCCTATGGAGAAACTGAATTAATTACTTCAGGATTCAACTTTATAATGTTATACCTATTGATATAAATCATTTAAATCATATAGTTAAGATGATAGATTGCATATATGCGTTATAAAATTTTATTTCTTTTAACCATCTGCTGTTTTAACCCATCCTATTTATATTCTGGTGGTAAGACTACTGCGGAATCAGTTAATTCAAAAAACATTCAATATACTATTGGTTATATGTCAGAGTATTGGATAAGAGGGTCTTTTCAAGCTGCTTCTGTTCTACATGCCAATGTTTCTTATACTACTGGCCCAGTTTATTTGAGTGCTGGTTATGCAGATTTAAGAGATAGAAAGGGCGGAGCATCTTATAATGAAGGAGAGGCATTCGTAAGTCTATATGGAAGTTATAATTTTAAATTATATGAAATACCATCATACATAGGACTTGCAGCATATAGATATACCGATGGAATTGATCAGCATTATAATGAGGTCAGTATTGGTGCTGATCTAAGTCTATTTTCTGTTGATGCTGTTATTCTAGGTGATTATGATACGTCTCCAAGCTCAGATTATTGGCATTTTCAGGTCACAGTACCCTTGGGTCCAGTCAATTATACTTATGGTACATATTCTGGTGCATGGCAATATGTTGTTCATGAAGTATCAACAGGGTTTGATATCAATGATATAAATTTTGGTGTAAAACTAGGCATGAATAATGACAATGCGATGGGTACATCTGCCAATTCAAATCAGGATACAACATACGGTGTACTCTCTATTAGCTATAGCTTTTAGAGATAGTATGATTGAAAAGTATAAATCAATTAAAACTTTGGCTTTAGAAACAATTAAATTAATATTAATAGGAATATCCATGATTTCTTTTGCCATTTATATATTATTTAATATATTTTATGATTGAAAAATTTATTAAGACTGAGTGTGGTTTATCTGAGTATAAAAGATTAAAAATACTCTCTGAAGATAGAGTACTTTTTAAAATCAGACTATACGTTTTCGTTATAATAGCGATTATGAGAGATTTATTTAAATAGTTAGATAGATCTAATTATTTTTTTTCTGCATCTTCTTAAACTTTTCTATAGCTGCTTTTCTTTTTATATCACCATTTTTATCAAGCATGCTGCTAATATCTGAATTATTATCTACCACTGATTTGAGGTTAGAACATACAAGACCTATTTCAAATGGAGATAGAGATTTCATGTTCAAGACTAAATAATAATTTAGACCATGCTCCCAATGCTTTAGAAATCCATTTTCTATATATTTTATTTCAACATCATATTTTTCGGCTATAATCTTAAATGCATTTCTTTTAGTCTTTTCATCAAATATTTCTGTCCATACATTATTGATTACCATTGACATGACAAGATTATCAGTCACTCTTACATCTTTAGTTAATCCAAAAGCTTTATCTAAAGATCTAGATTTATTTCTAAGCATAATAGATGCATTGTTACACCATTCACTTAATTCTTCTGGAATAAGTTTAGGGACAGCATTATAAACATGCATAATTTCAAAAAGTTCTATAATATCCTCGTTTCTTATTTGAGTACGAGATAATATTTTTTTAATTCGTAGTTCATGTAATTGCCATGAAATATTTTCTGTTGTCATTATTACTCTCTTATTTATGGGTTAACTTTACCATCAGATACTCATTAAATACTACATATTTATCGCTAGTTATATTAATTTTAGGTTATAGAAATAAAGAGGGGAGTGAAGATAATGAGAAATATACTTTTATTTTTGACGCTAGGTTTTACTTCGATTGCATTCGCAGGTGGCCATGGTAAAGGTCTGCCGAATGATTCAACTCATGGATCACATGGCAAATATAGTTTAACTTATGAAATTCTAGATAATGATTATGATAGCGGTGTGAACACGATAGTAGGAGCAACCATAGATGAAGATGATAATGGCTATGGTATAGTCTTGGGTTATGACCTGGGAAATAATCTTACGCTAGAAGCAGCATATAGAGATTTTGGCCAAGCTTCATTAAGCGGAGCATCTGGAAATACTTTCAAATATGGAGGCGTTTCTTACACATTTGATGCAACAGCTGTTGTTTCGGTTGAGGCAGATACTCTAGCATTAGGTCTGAAAAAATCGTTTAATCTTGGGGACAATCTTTCTGTTTTTGCTAGAGCAGGTATTCATCGCTATGAATCTACTCTTGGAGTAACAGCGGCGACAGCATCTGCTGACACTAGCAACAAGGACGAAGAAATTTATTATGGAGTAGGAGCATCATATTCAATGGGTAATATACATCTTAATATAGCTCATGATACTTATGACATTGATTATGGAGATATAGATGCTACAGGTATATCTTTAAGTTATAACTTAGCTTTTTAAATAGTTAAGATTTATTAATATATGGCCTAGATTTTCTGGGCCATGTTCATGAGGTAGGTATCAATTTTACTTCAGTGGAGACGGCGGGAATCGAACCCGCGTCCGAGAGCACTCAGCCCTTAGTACTACATGTTTAGTTTATCTTTAATTTAATCATTAAGCTGACGATAAACAATCTACTTAATAACTGTCTTGTTTAATTTAACAGTACAATAACAAGCACATGTACTGCGGTCTTATCATTATGACTTCAGTAAAGAGCATATAAGCCTACTCTTAGTGAAGCTAGCGGCAGTTAGGCTGCTAGGGCTAAAGGTTTATTTTCAGCGTTTATAGTTTATCAGCAGTTTAACGAGTTACCGAAAAGCTCGACATGCACTTCAGGAATTGCAACCCCACGTCGAAGCCAGGTCGTCCCCTAAAATTAGCTTTATATCCTATATCTTATAATACACTCACGCAATCACTATTGACCATATTTAATTTATTTTTTTAAATAAGTTTTAAAATAATATCTGGATACTATTGGTAGGATTCCAAGCACTGTGAGTAAAAGTATTGTCTGTAAATCAATATTTACCCCTGTTGTAAAAGCCTCTCCAAGTTTACTGCCTATAATAATAATTATAATCGTCCCAGGCAGCATACCAATTTGTGAAACGATATAATAAAGCCAAGACTTTATTGTCGTAAGACCCACAAGGGAATTAACTATAAAATATGGAAAAATCATACACATTCTCAGTGCAAACAAGTAAGATCCTCCATTTTTTATAAATCCCTTATTAATTTGTAAATAATGCTCACTATATTTCTTCCTAAGATAATCTCTAAGTAAATATCGTGATAACCAAAATGAGAGAAGCCCTCCTATAGATGACGCGAAAGACACTAAAATTATTGCATCAATAACATTAAATATCATCCCAGCAAGCAAACCCATGAGTCCTGCAACTGGTAATGATAATGAGGTAAAGAGAATATAAAACAGGAAATAGTATAATTTAGATAGTTGTGGCGATTGAGTTATAAAAATTTTGATATTTTCTAAGTTAGCATTGAAGATATCAGCTATATTACTTTCCATATTCATCACAAAGATGGAAGAAATGACGATTATTAAGAACAATATAAATTTAAATTTATTCATAATTATCTAATACTACTATGTACAGTCTACTTTGTATTATGCCATCAATATATTTTATTATAACTAAGCAATACCAATACTCCTAAAACTGTATTAAAATATAGGCTCTATTATGCTTCAAAATACAAATATACTTATAGATGTAACCAAAAGAAAGGGTAATACCAAAGATTCATTTCATTACTTCCTTGTTTATAAAATCAAGTATGATAAAAAGATTAGCTCATCAGAGCTAGAGACTCTAAACCATCTACTGAATACTAGTAGGGTTCTTAGAACAAATGACATAAAAAGCAATAGTATATTAATTACAAATAGATCGGGTATTTTATCTCCATGGGCAGAGAAAGCTAAACAGGTTATTAATAATTGTGGATATAATAATAGTTTGAGCATAGAACAGACAAAGCTATATTCTTTTGATAGTAACATTATATTTAAACAGATGAGTGCTAACCTTGATACATTATACGATAAAATGACACAGAATTGTTTTGCAAAAAAAAATGATATACAAAAATATTTGAATAATGACAAAATTTCTAAGAGTGATAAGAAAACAGAAACAATATCATTAACACAATTAAATAAATATAATATAAAAATGGGTCTAGCTCTTAGCGACCTGGAAATCCTTTATTTAAAAAAAATATATACAAAGCTTAAGAGGCCACCCAAGGATATAGAACTGATGATGTTTGCACAGATTAATTCTGAACACTGCAGACATAAAATATTTAATTCTAAAATAATAGAAAAGAATTCTAAGAAAAACATATCTCTATTTGCATTAATCAAAAAAACTTTCAAGAAAAGAAATAAAGATGTAGTTTCAGCTTATACTGATAACTGTTCTATCATTAAATCAAATAAGATAAACTTTTTATATACTGATTATATCAAAAAGAAGTATAGATATAAAAAAGAAGATGGCTTATATATAGTGAAGGCAGAAACACATAATCATCCAACTGCCATAGCACCGCATGCTGGAGCAGCCACAGGGTCAGGTGGAGAATTACGAGATGAAGGAGCGACTGGAAGAGGGTCAATACCAAAGGTAGGTTTTACAGGTTATACATTATCAAACCTATGTATACCTAAAGATAACAATAGGTGGGAAAATAATAATATAGGTACCCCCGCAAGAATAAAATCACCGTTAGATATTATTATTGAGGCACCCATAGGAGCTGCTTCCTATAATAATGAGTTTGGTAGACCTAATATTTTTGGTTATTTTAGAACCTGTGAATTTAGTCCGATCATAAATAAATCTAATATAAAAAGTATTGGGTACCATAAACCAATAATGATTGCTGGTGGTGTTGGAGTCATAAGGAATAGTCATGTAAATAAAAATAAGTTGGATCATGGTGACCTAATTATTGTCTTGGGTGGACCATCTTATCTCATAGGTCTTGGCGGTGGAGCAGCATCATCATTATCATCCGGAACTAGCAGTGAAAACTTAGATTTTGCATCAGTGCAAAGAGATAATCCAGAAATTGAAAGAAGATGTCAGGAAGTAATTAATCAATGTGTATATTTAGATAAAAAGTCACCTATTAAAAGTATTCATGATATTGGAGCAGGAGGACTGTGCAATGCTGTCCCAGAAATAGTTAATGATTCCGATAGAGGTGCAGATATTATGATGTCTAAAATACCTCTAGGTGAAGAATCTATGAAGCCTTTGGAAATCTGGTGCAATGAATCTCAAGAAAGATATATCATAGTGATTAATAAAGAAGATTTAAGTATATTTGATTCTATTAGTATCAGAGAAAACTGCCCATATGCCGTGATTGGTAAAGTAACACGAAAAAGAAGTCTTGTTGTATATGACCTAGATAATGTAACAAAAATAATTGATTTACCAATGAATTATCTTTTAGGAAAACCCCCTATAAAACCAATTAATATTATTGGTTATGATGAAAAAAATTATAGCAATAATCACAGTTATATAAATTTTGAAAAATGCGTGAAAAGTGTTTTATCACTACCATCAGTATCTGATAAAGGATTCCTTATCACGATAGGTGATAGATCTGTTACTGGTCTTGTTGCACGCGATCAAATGGTAGGAGCAAACCAAGTACCTGTTTCTAATGTAGGCATAACAATGTCCAACATAGGTTCTACAAGTGGGCAAGTGATAACAATGGGAGAACGTCCATCTATAGCAATTACCAATCCTGAAGCATCCGCAGAGATTGCTTTTGGAGAGGTCATAACAAATATTGCATGCTCACATATCAAAGATATTTCTAAAATAAAATTGTCAGCAAATTGGATGGCATCATCAAAAAATGACAATGAGATTGAAAGCCTATATCAAGCTGTGAAAAAAATATCAGAACTATGTCAATTTAATAATATTACAATTCCTGTTGGCAAAGACTCCTTGTCTATGAGCACTTCATGGAAGAAAAATAAAAAATCATATGATGTTGAAAGTCCTGTAAGTCTCATATTATCTGGATTTTGTTCTATTGATAATGTTGAGGATGTAATAACTCCTGACTTAAAAGGTGATGGTGAAATATTTCTTATCGATATTTCTGAAGGTAAGGAACGATTAGGAGGTTCATCTTTACATCAAGTACATAATATAATTGACAACGATGTCCCAAGGATAGATAAATCGGAAAATATCCCTTTATTTTTTAACTTAGTCCAAAATCTTGTGAAATCTAAAATTATCTCTGCGTATCATGATAAATCAGACGGGGGTTTATTTACGACATTAAGTGAAATGGCATTTTCAGGAAATATATCACTTGATATTTTCAATAGCCTAGAGAGATACTTCGATATACAGCATATGATTAAATTTTTCTTTAATGAAGAGTTAGGCGCAGTGATTGAAGTACCTAAAAGAAATATTAAGGACTTTAATACTTTAGTTCAAAAAAATAAAGCTGATAAATTTATAGTTCCACTAGGAAAGTCAATAAAATCATCTAATCCGGAAATACTAATCAGGTCTTATGAGGATATATCCTTTACTCTATCAGTATTAAGGAAATATTGGAGCAAACTAGCATACAATATTCAAAAGATTCGTGATAATTCTTCAACTGCAAAAGATGAATATTATAGCAAAATAACCTCACATCAGGATATAAAGCCACTAAATAGTAAGGTCACTTTTTCAGCCAATAAAATGAGGATTAAAAAGACCAAATTAAATAGGAAACCAAAAGTCGCAATTTTAAGAGAACAAGGTGTTAATGGGCATAAAGAAATGGCACATGCATTTATGATGTCTGGTTTTGAGTCTCACGATATACATATTAATGACATTTTAAAAGGTGATGTAAACTTAAGATCTTATGAAGGTATAATTGCATGTGGTGGTTTTTCATATGGCGATGTACTAGGGGCCGGAAAAGGTTGGGCAAGTAAAATACTATATAATGATAAGGCTAAGAATGAACTTGAGCTATTCTTTAATGATAAAGCTAAGTTTGCTCTAGGTGTTTGTAATGGTTGCCAAATGTTGTCACAACTTCAAACAATCATACCAGGAACAAAATATTGGCCTGTTTTCAGTCAAAATAAATCTCAACAATTTGAAGCAAGGTTATCAAGAGTTAAAATTAATAAATCACAATCTTTGTTTATGTCAGACATGG
>Ga0257115_1000615_pt1 | contig 29953 bp, 29 predicted proteins | sample SI112_100mmetaG_FD_194465 | JGI IMG/M metagenome (GOLD analysis project Ga0257115, IMG submission 194465) | Marine microbial communities from Saanich Inlet, British Columbia, Canada - SI112_100m | ecosystem: Environmental > Aquatic > Marine > Inlet | place: Canada: British Columbia | collected...
AGTCTCTCATGTTTAACTCAGTTGTTGTACCAATATTAGTACAAGCTGAGATTCCATTTTTGAATTGGCTTGTTGAAGTAATTCCAGAGTCTTTTCTAACCATGAAACCTTGACCATCGTAGAAGTTTACTCCAACGAAAGTTAGTCCAATGTCAGCATCTCTAGAAAGAGTCCAAGTTGTGTTTCTTGATAAGATATCAATCTCACCAGAAGTTAAAGCTGTAAATCTTTCTTTAGCACTTAATGGTGTGAACTTAACTTTGTTCGCATCACCTAGTACTGCAGCAGCTACCGCTCTACATACATCAACGTCAACACCCGTCCAATTTCCTGCAGCGTCAGCATTAGAAAATCCTGGTAAACCTTGAGATACTCCACATCTTACAAAACCCTTCTTCTGAGTGTTTTTAAGTGTCTTAGATTTTTTAGCAGCGAAAGTTTCTGTTGTAAAAGTAAACAGCACAGCAACCATTGCTACTAAAGAAGTTAATTGTTTTACGTATTTAAACATTATTCTTCCTTTTAGTTATTTTTATTTGTTAACAAATAATTCAAAACAAATTTGAATTAGCTTAATCTTTTATCATTATCTAAAATTGATCAAAGTAAATTGATTAATTTAGAGAGCTTTTAACTACATGTTGTGTGAATAAATGTAAAGTGGATATATATTGATGATGGTGCGCCCTGCACGACTCGAACGTGCGACCCTCGGTTTAGAAAACCGATGCTCTATCCAGCTGAGCTAAGGGCGCATTAATTAAATATAAATACATATATAATACTTAATTAGTATTTAAAAAGAAATTTTTTAGCTATTAAAAGTAAAGATAAAAGCTCAACTCTACCTATAATCATAAAAAAAATTAGAAAATATTTAGTTATGAAGTGTAGATTACTAAAGTCAAAATCACTTAGACCGTAAGCAGATGAATTTACTGTATTCATTAAAGTTAAAATTGCTAATTTAAATGAACTTTCAAAACTAATATCACTTAAACTTAATAAAGAAGTCAAAACAAATAATGAAATAATAAAAATAATTAATGTTAAGAAATATTTGTTAACTTCTTTATACTCAAAATTTATTTTAGAAAACATTAATTTATTCATAAAAACGTTCTTAGGTTTGCTAAAAGATAATATTTGATTTAACGAATATTTGGTTATTGAATAGATTTTTAAAAATCTTAAACCAGAACTGGTAGAAAAAAAAGATCCCCCAATAATTACTAATATCAAATAAATAAAACTCAATTTTGATTGGTTAAAATCTAATGAAATACCCATATTTGATATACTGCTAACCAAAGATAAGAAGCTATAAGTAAAACTATTATCAAAACTAAAAAAAATAAAAAAAATTGTCACAGTAAATAAAAAATATAAAAATAAATGAATGTCTTCATAAAAAAAATTAAGATTTTTATTCCTTAAAAAAATTAAGTTATAAACAAAGAAAATGCTAAAAAAAGAAACTAGCATCAATAATGAAAAAATGACTATTTGAGTTTGATTGATTAAGATTGATGAAAGATTATTTGTTGGCAAAAAACCACCTGATGAGATTATAGTCATTGATAAATTAAGAGAATTGAAAGATCTTATATCAAAAATATTTAAGATAAAAAAAATAGATATTGTAATTCCTAAATATAAAATAAAAATTTTAATTGTCTGTTTCAAAACTTCTGAGCTATTAAATGATAAAAAATTTGTAAGTGATTTTTTTAAACTATCGTCATAAATATCTATTAAAAAGATAATTGAAAATAAAAAATATAAACCTCCTATCCATTGTATTGAAGATCTCCATAAAATTAGACCTTGATCTATATGTTTTATATTATCAAAAATTGTAAATCCTGTAGAAGTAAAACCAGAAACAGACTCAAATATTGAGTTTAAAAAAGTCAAATTATAAATACTGAAATAGAATGGTAATGACAATATAACTGGTATTAAAATATAGCCTAAAAAGACAGTTAAAATTTTCTCAAAAACCGATGGTTTTCTATTAACCTCTTTAATCTTATAGAATAACAAACCAATAATTAATGAAGAAAATAAGCTGAAATAATATGTATTAAGATTTAAATATAAATTGAAATAATAAGAATAAATAATATTAAAAAAAGAAAAGACTGATACTAAAATCAAAAAAAAACTAAGATATTTTACTCTAAATAGAGACATTTATAATTATATAGAACTTATTCTAAATATATTTTCTACTACTGAAATTGAATCTTTCTTAGCCAAGAAAACAACTCTATCGTCTTTTTGAAATACAAAATTTGATCTAGGAATAATTACCTTATCTTCACGTAAAACCGCACCTATTCTAATTTCTTCTGGTAAATTAGAATTTTTCAACTCTTTGTTAATTAATTCTGAGGTTTCTATAATTTCAGCTTCAATTACTTCATATTCCCCATTCATAATAGTATAAGCAGTTTCAATTGTACCTTTGTGAATATGTTTCAAAATACTTGATACTGTATTCATTCTGGGATCAATCAAATCATCTATCTTTAAAGAGCTTTGTAATAGTGAATAATTAGGTTTATTTATTAAAGCCATTGTTCTTTTATTGTCTAATTTCTTGTCATCCTTTGCAAATTTTTCAACAAGAACACTAACCATCAAATTATCTTCATCATCGTTTGTAAGAGCAAGTACTGTTTCTGCCTCTTCTAAATTTGCTTCGATTAAAACCTCATCATCAAGAGCATCACCATTAATAACTATTGTTTTATTAAGTTCGTTTGCCAAAAACTCAGAGCGATCCTTATTTTTTTCAACAATTTTTACTCTTGGTGAGTCTAAACTTTCCTCAAGATTTTTTGCAAGATTAAATCCAATATTTCCACCGCCAACAATTAATATTTTTTTTGAAATTTTTTCATTGTGTCCAAAAGCCTCTAGTGTTTGAGACATTTGAGTAGAATTGATTATGACATAGATCTTGTCATTTTTTTGAATATCGTCATTTTTTTTTGGAATTAAAAATTTAACACCTCTAATTATGCCAATTATGTTTGCATCAAGATTAGGATGTTTTTTTGTTAGTTCATTAAGTTTAATGTTAATTAAATTACAATTTTTATTAATCAAAATTTCTAATAATCTAATTCTATTATCTGCAAATGGTACACTATCTAAAGAACCTGGTGCTTCTAATTTTCTTTGAATTGATTTTGCTATTTCCAGCTCAGGTGAAATGATTACATCAATTGGTAAATTTTCTTTATTATAAACAGTTGTAAATTTTGGATTTAGATAATCTTGGGATCTAATTCTAGCTATTTTTTTTGGGATATTGAAAATAGAAAAAGCTATTTGGCAAATTACCATATTAATTTCATCATTACGTGTAACTGCTATAATCATATCAGCTTCAGACGCATTAGCTTTTTCTAAAATTGTTGGATATGTAGCTTTTCCAACTATAGCTTTGACATCTAAAGAATCATTTATCTTTTGAATATCTTCACTAGATTGATCTATAACAGTTATTGAATGACCCTGTTCACTCAGCTGTTTAGCTATAGTAAAACCTACTCTGCCCGCTCCACAAATGATTATATTCATTTTAATTAAACTCTTTAACTCCTAAGCCCTTTAATTTTCTATGTAAGGCACTTCTTTCCATACCAACAAAATTTGCTGTTTTTGAAATATTGCCTTTAAATTTTTTAAGTTGGATAGTTAAATACTCTTTTTCAAACTTTTCTCTAGCCTCTTTTAATGGCACAGATAGGCTGTTTTCTTCAATTTGATCATCAAAATTATCAATTTTTAATGACTCTTTAATGATATTTGAAATTTTATCCTTTGTATCAGGTTGTAAAATCGCAATTCTTTCAATTAAATTTCTTAACTCTCTAACATTTCCCTTCCAGTTATGATTTAAAATGTAGCTGTTGTTTTCATCAATTTCTAACTCTTTAATATTATAATTTTCTGATATTTTTTTTGAAAAATATTTTATCAATAATGGAATATCTGAAATTCTTTGGCTTAATGGTTCAATATTTATTTCAAATACATTTATTCTATGAAATAAATCTTCTCTAAAGTTGCCTATTTGAATTTCTTTGTTTAAATCTTTGCTTGAAGAGCAAATTAATCTAACATCAACACTTAAATCACTGTTTCCATTAACTCTTTTAAATTTTTGATCAATTAAAACTCTTAAAATTTTTGATTGAATATCTAGTGGTATTTCAGAAATTTGATCAATAAGTAAAGTACCTTTATTTGCTTTCTCGAGCGCACCATAAGATATAGATCCATTTTCTTTTTCTTCACCAAATAACTCTAATTCATATTTATTTGAGTCTAGCAATGCACCATTAAGCACAATAAACGGATTTTTATTTCGTGAAGAATTTTTATGTATCTTTCTAGCAACCAGTTCTTTGCCGGAACCTGAGGGACCATAAATAAAAACTCTGCTCTCAGTTAAAGAAATTTTTTTTATCTGGTCAATTATATTAATTGTATTTTTGCTATTTCCAATTAAGTCATAAGATGAAAATAATTTACTTTCATACTCTTTATTTTGTTTTTTTAGATTATAGTTTTCAACAGCACGACTTATAAAATTTAATAATCTTTCTTGGTCAAAAGGTTTTTCAATAAATTCAAATGCACCATGATGTAAAGATTTTATAGCCATTTCAATATTTGCGTGACCAGAAATTATTATAACTGGTATATCCTTATTCTTAGTTTTGATGTGAGATAAAAGCTCAATACCATCATTGTCTCCTTTATCAAGTTTTACATCTAGTATAGCGACATCAGGTAATTTCTTGTCTATTTCTGCAAGAGCTTGGTTGTAATTAGCAGCAATTCTAGTTTTATAACCAGCATCAATAATCAATTCATTAATAATATTTCTAATATCAGTATTATCGTCAACTATTAAAATTTCAGCACTCATTATTTTGTAAAAGTAATTTTTATCATTGCACCGTCTTCTTTAGATATAAACTCAATATTACCATTATGATCATTAATTATCTTGTTTACAATCGAAAGACCGAGTCCCGTACCTTGTTTTTTTGTTGTAAAATATGGATTTAAAATTTCTTTAATATTATTCAAATCTTTAAAACCTATTCCATTATCGTTAATAATAAGACTTATATGACTATCAAGATCATTTAGTTCAATAGCAATAATCTTATTAAAATTACTAACTTTTTCAGTTTTTTGCTGAATACTTTCAATTGAATTTTTAATTAAATTGAGGAAAACTCTACTTAATTGTTCCTTATCACTATTAAACAATATCTGTTTAATATTATTCTTAAAATCGATCTTAATTGTTTCGTCTAATTCTTTAAGTAATTTAATGTTATCTTTCATTAAAATAATTAAATCATTTTTTTGAAATATAGGTTTTGGCATTCTGGCAAAATCAGAAAATTCATTAACTAGTTTTTCAATTTGCTTAATTTGGTTATTAATGATCTTAAGATTTTCTTTAAATTCATTCTTATTTTTTTCTGTGAGTTCAGATGAATATTTATTTTTTAATCTATCAATAGTTAATTGAATTGGAGTAAGGGGGTTTTTAATTTCATGAGCAAGTTTTCTTGCTAAACTACCCCATGCCTCATGTCTTTCATTAATAATCAATTTATCTTGCTGATCTTTTAATCTATCAATCATTTCATTAAAATTTTTATTCAATATTTCTAAATCTTTATCAGTTTTTACTTCAGGAACTTTAATATCTAAGTTTCCTTCACCAATTGAAGTTGATGCTAAAATTAAATTATTAATTGATCTAAAGAATCTAGAAGAAAATCGAATAGCGATAGATATGGATATAAATAATAAAAGTGAAACAATAATGATATAAATTATTGCAAATGAAATTTTAATACCTGAGCTTTTTTCTTCTACAGTATAATAAAAATTAATAGCTTCTTGAGATTCTGTTAAATACTTGGAAATATTTTTATCAAGATATTTTACAACATAAATAAATCTATCTTCAAAATTTTGTAACCGCATTATAGCAGCGGATCTATTTTCAAAAGCATTAATAATTTTTAAAGGTCGATCATCATCTAATACAAGATTAAGAGCTTTATCCACTGGTGGTAAATATGGATCTTTATCTTCTAAAGTTGAAAATAACAGTTTTTTTTCTATATTAATTATATGTATTTCATCAACACCTCTAATTAATTTTTGAGTTCTTAAAAATCTTTTATATTCTTTTTTATCATCGTTTAAAAATTTTTTACTTTTGTTTACATCAAAAGCAATAAGAATAATTTCCGATTGAATTTTATTTTTTACCTCGTCGACATAGTCTCTTGCTAACTCATAAGAGTTATTAACAACGGTTGTTACTTTTTTGTCAAAGTATTTTTCAAGCGCAAAAGAAAAAAGAAATAATGAAAAAATAGATATTAATAACGAAGGTATAATAGTGAAAAGTGCAAAGAAAGTTATGTATTTCTTATTAGATTTGAGACCATCTTTATCAATATCATTTTTGATTGCTTTTTTTATTTCTAAAAAAATAAAAATAAAAAGTAATGCTAACAAACCAATATTTAAGATTAATAATAACTGTAAATTTTGGCTTGATAACTCAATAAGGCTTTTATCAATAAAAGTTAAAAAAGTTAAAAAACCTATAGATAATGTGATAATAAATAAGAATATTAAATATATGTTTTTTTTGATAAAATCGTACATTCTTAAAAAATAATTACCTTAAATGATGAACAATTATTTTATAATACTTGCCTCCGGACAAAGCAAAAGATTTAATTCAAACAAAGCAAAGCAATTTATTACTTATAGAAATAAAGCTCTTTTTGAACATTCTTTAGATAAAGCCATAAGATCAAAACTTTTTAAAAAAATTATTTTAGTAGTTAACGACAAAAAACAAATCAAAAAAAAATATACTAAAGATGTTGTAATTATTAAGGGTGGTAAAGAAAGATCAGATTCTTCGTTATTAGCTTTAAAATATATTAAAAAATTTAATCCGAATAACGTTTTAATTCATGATGCTGCAAGACCAAATTTCACTATTAATCTTATAAAAAAATTGAACAACTCACTTAAAAAATACAAAGCTTCAATACCTGTAGTATCTTCAAAAGACTCGATAAAATATAAAGTTAAAAACCAATTATTTAATCTTAATAAAAAAAATTCTTACTTAACGCAAACGCCTCAAGCATTTAAATTTAAAGATATTTATGATTTGTCCATAAAACAAAAAAATATAATTCAAGATGAGGCGACACTATTTATTGATAATAATTTGAAAATTAATTTTATTAAAGGTGAAATTTTAAATAATAAGGTTACTTTTAAAGAAGATATCATTAATACAAAAACTTATTTTGGTATTGGATTTGATATTCATAGATTAATTAAAGATAAGAAACTTTATTTAGGTGGAGTTAAAATCCCTTTTCATTCAGGTTTAAAAGGTCATTCAGATGGAGATGTAATTTTACATTCAATAATTGATGCATTATTGGGTGCCATGAGAAAAAAAGATATAGGAACTTTTTTTCCAGATAATAAAGATAAATTTAGAAATATTAGATCACCAAAATTATTAAAACCCATCATTGATATTTTGAATAAAAATAATTTTTATATTAACAATTTGGATATTAACTTGATATGTGAACAACCTAAGGTATCAAAATATAGAAATAAAATAATAAACAAATTATCAAATTTATTAAATTTAGATAAAGATTTGATAAATTTAAAAGGTAAAACTGTTGAAAAATTAGGATTAATTGGAAAGGAAAAAGCAATAGCTTGTGAAGTTATTTGCTCAATATCTGAATGAAGAAAATCAATGTCCTAATATCAACTTTCTTTGGTTATGGTTATTTAACTAAAATACCAGGAACCGTTACATCATTAGTTACCACTTTATTTATTTATATTGCATATGAATACCTTGAATACACAAATCTTAAATTTTCAATAATTTTTTTTACTCTTTTATTTTTCTATTCATTTTATGCGGTTAAAGATGCAGAAAGTGAGTTTAAGAATAAAGATCCTAGACAAATAGTCATTGATGAAGTTTTGGGGCAAGCTATGCCCTTAATACTGGTGTTATATCTAAACCAAAGTAATCAACTAAATATACAAATTGAAATATATTACGTATTATCATTCGTGTTCTTTAGATTTTTTGATATTTTTAAACCGTTTCCAGTAAGTTATTTTGATAAAAATTTTAAGAATTATTTTGGAATAATTATGGATGATATAATGGCTGGACTTTATTCAATGTTATTAATTTATCTTATAAGCCTTAAATTTTAATGAGTATTCAATTACTTCATAAAAGACTTGTTAAAAAGAAACTAACTATATCTGTTGCGGAATCTTGTACTGGTGGACTATTGTCTCATAACCTTACTAAACTAACCAACTCATCAAAATATTTTCAAATGGGGTTAACCACCTACTCCAATCAAGCAAAAATAAAGATATTAAAAGTAAATAAAAATATTATTAAAAAATATGGTGCTGTAAGCGCTGAGTGTTGTAAGGCAATGGTGCAAAATTTATCGAAAATCTCAAGAAGTAAAATCAATATCTCAATAACGGGTATTGCCGGACCTGGTGGTGGTACAAAAAATAAGCCTGTTGGCCTTGTTTATATTGGTTTTAAAAAAGGTAAAACCTTAATTGTTAAAGAAAATAAATTTAAATCAAAAAATCGTAATTCTATTCAAAAATCAACAGTTAGAGAAGTGATTAAAATAATTTTAAATTTAGTTTAATTAATTATCTATAGGTCTATAAATATCTTCTGCTCTTTTTTGGAAAGCATCAGCTATCTTATTTAAACCAAATTCAAAAGACTTAGACATTAAAACATTCAAAAATTTATTTTCTATTTCAAAATCAATATCAAAAGAAACCTCAGTACCACTTTTTTTTTCATTAAATATCCAATTATTTTCTAAGTGATTTAATGGACCTCCTATATTTGTTACATTTATAGTGCTATTTTCTTTATCAAATTTTACATCGCTTTTATAAGTATCTTTGAACGGTCCTTTACCAATTGTAAGATCAGCAATAATTAAAATTTGACTACCTTCTTTATTTTTTTCATAAACATGAGAGTCTAAACAAAAAGGAACAAATTCAGGATATTTTTCAATATCAAGAACTAAATCAATTAACTGATCTTTTTTACATTCAATTAATCTCTTAACTGATGTTTTGGGCATTAATGTTGATTCAATCTGTTTTGTTGAAGTTTAGCAAAATCTTCATCAGCATGGTATGAGGATCTTGTTAAGGGTGACGAGGACACAAGCAAAAAACCCTTTGCTTTGGCAATAATTGCCAAATCATCAAATTCTTTTGGCGTATAATATCTATCAAGTGGATGGTGTTTTGTTGATGGCTGAAGATATTGACCAATAGTCAAAAAATCTACATCTGCAGCTTTTAAATCATCCATAACTTGCAAAATTTCATTTCTACTCTCACCCAATCCGACCATAATTCCAGATTTAGTAAAAACATTTTTGTTTACTTGTTTAGCATTTTTCAAAAGTTCTAATGATGAAAAATACCTTGAGCCTGGTCTAACTTTTAAATATAGACTTGGCACCGTTTCAATATTGTGATTAAAGACATCAGGATTTGCATCTAGTACTTTTTTATAAGCGTCCCCTTTTCTTAAAAAATCTGGTGTAAGGACTTCAATAGTAGTATTTGGATTATGTTTTCTTGTTTGATTTATAGTTTCATAAAAATGTTCAGATCCACCATCCTCAAGATCATCTCTATCTACCGAGGTGATAACAACATGTTTTAAATTTAATTTGTTTACAGCTTGTGCAATTTTAATTGGTTCGAGTTGATCTAATTTTACTGGTAAACCAGTTTTAACATCGCAAAAAGCACACGCTCTTGTGCAAGTATCCCCCATTATCATAAATGTTGCATGTCTTTTACTCCAACACTCTGTAATATTTGGACAATTAGCTTCCTGACAAACAGTTATTAGATTGTTATTATTAACAATCGTTTTTGTTAAAAAAAATTCTTTACTATTTGAAAGTTTAGACCTTATCCAATCTGGTTTTTTCTTAATTAGATTTATTGGTTTATTTTCTTTTTCTGGATGTCTAGTTTTCATCGTTTTTAATTATATAAATCGTCTCTCCTTCTTTACCAAACAAAAACCTCTCTCTTATTAGTGTTTCAACATAATCAAGATCTAAATTGCTGCTAAGTAATGTATTTTTATGATCTAAATCCTCTATTTTACTAATTAATGATAATTCCTCTTTTTTCAAGTTGGAGAAAAGTTCTTTTTTTTCAATATATGAAAAAAGACCCCTTTCGCCTGACACAAGGTTAAATGCAAAATAAAAAATCAAAAAAATTGAAACTAATAAAAAATAATTTCTTTTTATTAATCTTAACATTAGTCGATTTTATTCATCCTCGATTTTTTTCCAAGCTCTTCTTCAATACGAATTAATTGGTTATATTTAGCAACTCTCTCAGATCTTGCTAATGAACCAGTTTTTATTTGATTAGAATTTGTTCCAACTGCTAAGTCGGCAATAAAAGTATCTTCACTTTCTCCTGAACGATGAGATATAATTGTTTTGTAACCTATAGTTTGAGCAAATTTAATTACATCTAATGTCTCTGAAACAGTGCCAATTTGATTTAATTTAATTAAAATTGAATTTGATGAAATATTTAAAAAACCTTTTTTAAGTCTCTCAAGATTTGTCACATACAAATCATCTCCAACAATTTGGACATTTTCTACTGATTTCATTAACTTGTTCCAGGCCATCCAATCATTTTCAGCAAAAGGATCTTCAATTGATTTAATTTTATACTTCTTAATGATTTTTAAATATTCTTTAATCGATTTTTCAACAGAAATATGATTTTTTGAATGTATTGAATATTTGTTTTTTTTGAATAATTCGTTAGCCGCTACATCAAGACAAATGGAAACATCTTTGCCGTTTTTAAAGCCTGATTTTTTAATAGCTAAAACTATTAAGTCTAAGGCTTGATTATTGCTACTAATCATAGGGGCAAATCCTCCTTCATCACCTACAGATGTTGATAAACCCTTGTTTTTAATTAGTTTGCTTAAACTTTTAATAACCAAAAAACAGATTCTCATAGCTTCTGAGAAACTTTTTGCTCGATCTGGTCTTATCATAAACTCCTGAATTCTAAGCCCATTGTTTGCATGTGCGCCACCATTAATTATATTCATTAAAGGGTATGGTAGTTGAAAATTTTTTTTAAGAATGAATGATTTGTATAAAGGTATCTTTTTCACCCTCGCTGAAAGCTTTTTTACAGCCATTGAAACAGCTAACATTGCATTTGCTCCAAGATTAGTTTTTTGCCTTGTTCCATCAAGGTTGATTAATAAAGTATCAATCCGTTCTTGATTATGAATACTTTGACCTTTTAATTTTGTTGAAATTTTTGTATTAACTAAATTAACTGCACTAAAAACACTTTTTCCTAAATATTTTTTATTATTTGTGTCTCTTTTTTCAAAAGCTTCAAAAGTTCCCGTCGATGCACCTGATGGGCAAATAGCAGTAGCGCTATTATTTTTTGTATAAACTTCTGCTTCAACTGTAGGATTTCCTCTACTGTCAAATACTTGACGTGCTTTTACTTTTAAAATTTTACTCACTATTTTTTAATTAAATTATCAATATCAATTAATTGTTTTAATAGATTTTCTAACTTACCTAATGGAACCATGTTGGGACCGTCAGATGGTGCGTTATCAGGATCTTGATGGGTTTCAATAAAAACTCCTGCAACACCTACAGCAACTGCAGCTCTAGCTAAATATTCAACAAATTCTCTTTGTCCACCAGTCGACTCTCCTTGTCCACCTGGTTGTTGAACTGAATGTGTCGCATCAAAAATCACTGGGTAACCATTCTTTGCCATGATCGGTAAAGATCTCATATCCGATACCAAAGTATTATATCCAAAACTTGCTCCTCTTTCTGTGACTAATATATTTTTATTTCCTGAGTCTGCTATTTTTTTTGTGACATTCACCATGTCCCAAGGTGCTAGGAACTGACCCTTTTTAACATTTATAATTTTGTTAGTTTTTGCAGCAGCAATCAAAAGATCTGTCTGTCTGCACAAAAATGCTGGGATCTGTAAAATGTCAACATGATCTCTTAACAGTGAACATTGTTCAGCATTATGAATATCTGTTAATATTGGTACGTCTAATTCTTTTTTAATTTTATCGAACACTGGTAATGATGCCTCCAACCCTGCTCCTCTTTGCCCTTTAAGACTTGTTCGATTAGCTTTATCAAATGAAGTTTTGTAAATAAATCCGAGACCCAATTTTTTTGTAATTTCTTTAATTTTACCAGCCATATCCAATGCATGCTGCTCTGTTTCAAGTTGACAAGGACCTGCAATAATACAAATCTTATTATCATTTGAAATTTCAATATTTCCACAATTTACTTTAATGTTACTCATTTTTGATTTTTGGCTGCCTTGATAAATGAAGAGAATAAAGGATGAGGAGCTAAAGGTCTAGATTTAAATTCAGGATGAAATTGTACTCCAATAAACCATGGGTGATTTTTTAACTCTATAATCTCTGGCAACTTGTTGTCAGGTGATAATCCTGAAAAAATCATACCTTTTTTTTCAAATTTATCTTTATAAGCTATGTTCACTTCATATCTATGTCTATGTCTCTCTTTAATTAACTTAAATTTATAAATTTTTCTTATTAACGAATTATCTTTAAGTTTTGCGTCATAAGAACCCAATCTCATAGTTCCTCCAAGATCTTTATCGGTCCCCTTAATCATTTTACCATCTTTGGTCCATTCATTAATTAACCCAATTATAGGTAAACCTTTTTTATCAAATTCACTTGATGTAGCATTTTTTAAATTTAATTGATTTCTTGCAAATTCAATAATTGCCATTTGCATTCCATAACAAATACCTAAGAAAGGAATCTTATTTAATCTAGCATATTTGATTGCCTCAATTTTTCCATCTGTTCCTCTTTTTCCAAATCCACCAGGAATTAATATTCCTGAAATATTTTTGAGTTTTTTCTTAATTTCTGAAACTTTTAATTTTTCTGAGTCTATTCTAACTAGATTTACCTTTACTTTATTATCTATTCCGCCATGAGTTAATGCTTCATCCAATGATTTATAAGCATCTTTTAGTTCCACATATTTTCCAATAATTGCAATGTTGACTTGTTTCTTATTTTGTAAAATTATTTTAGTAATTTTTCTCCAAGGATTTAGATTTGCAGGTTTTTTAGATTTTAATTTAAAATAATTTAATACTTGAAGATCTAATTTTTCTCTAAAAAAACTCATTGGAGCTTCATAAATAGTTCTTACATCTACAGTTTCGATGACATTCTTAATATCAACATTACAAAATAACGATATTTTTTTTCTATGATCTAAAGGGATTGGTCTTTCAGATCTACAAATTATTATATCAGGTTGAATACCTATGCTTCTTAATTCTTTTACAGAATGTTGAGTTGGTTTTGTTTTTATTTCATCAGAAGCTTTTAAATATGGAACTAATGTTAAGTGAATAAATAATGTATTTTTTTTCCCTACATCATTTGCAAATTGTCTAATAGCTTCTACAAAAGGTAGGCTTTCGATGTCTCCTACAATGCCTCCTATTTCACAAATTACAAAATCTTCTTTTGAAGAGTCGTGTTTAATAAATAGTTTAATACGATCTGTGATATGGGGAATTACTTGAACAGTCTTGCCGAGGTATTCTCCTTTTCTCTCTTTTCTTAAAACATCACTATAAATTTTACCTGTTGTGATATTGTCTGATTTTTTTGCAGAGACTCCAGAAAATCTCTCATAATGTCCAAGATCTAAATCTGTTTCAGCACCGTCATCTGTTACATAAACCTCACCATGCTGAAACGGACTCATTGTTCCTGGATCTACATTTAAATATGGATCTAACTTTCTAATTCTAACTTTGTAACCTCTTGATTGTAATAAGTAAGCTAATGAAGCTGAAGAAAGACCTTTACCAAGTGAAGAAACCACACCGCCGGTGACAAAAATATATCGCGCCATGGAATTATCTTATAGCGAATAAAAAATAAATTGAAAAGTAATAATTATTTATCTTCAGGAATTGATGGGGTATCCTCAGTTTTTTCTTCAATTGTATCTAAAACTGAATTTGTAGGAGTTAATTCCGCTCTTGAAATGATTGTTAATGCCAAACTACAGACAATGAACAATGTTGCAATCACAGCTGTTGCCTTAGTCATAAAGCCACCAGCAGATCTTGAAAGCATGAAGTTTTCTTGAGAAACACCAATACCTAGCGCACCACCTTCAGATTTTTGTAAGAGTATTAACGATACCAAGATTAATGCAAGGATGATGTTAATAACTAACAATATATTTTCCATGAGGGTTAAATAAAGGTTTTTTTAATTATATCAATAAATTTTTTTGGACTTTGTGAGGCTCCACCAATCAAAAACCCATCTATAATGTCAATATCTTTTATTTGTGCAATGTTATTACTGTTGACTGAACCACCATATAAAATTTTTGGAGATTTTTTACTAAATCTATTTTTAATAAACAAAATAGACTTTAGTAAATCTTCTGATTCAGGTATCAGTCCTGTACCAATTGACCAGACAGGCTCATAAGCTACAATAATATTGGATTTATTTTTAATAGATTTTAAACCATTTTTAATTTGTTTTGCCAAAACTTGATTAGTCTTTTTGTTTTTTTTTTCTCTAAGAGTTTCACCAATACAAAATATAATTTTTAAACCAGCTTTCATTGCACTTTTAATTTTTGAATTAATTAATTTATCAGTTTCACCAAATTGTCTATTTTCCGAATGTCCTAATATAATATATTTAGCACCAACATTTTTTAACATCTTGGCATTTACATTACCTGTGAAAGCACCATAGTTATCACTTTCATGACAATTTTGCGCACCAACTTCTAACTTGGTTTCTTTAAGTCTTTTTGATAAAGGTCTGATAAGTGTATTGGGTGGGCAATAAATTATTTTAATCTTATTTTTCTTATTATTGTTTGAAAATTTTATAACACTATCTAGCGAATTTAATGTTCTTAAATCACCAAACATTTTCCAATTTGCTATAAAATACATATATTTATTTGTCATAATTGAATTTTTAATCTATAGATTTGTTTTTTACAGATCAATATATTAATAGCTTAATGATAAAAACTTTGAAAAATTTTGGTGGAAAAAAATTAGGTGGTGTGATCCTGATTGCAGTAATAGTAATCGCATTTGGGTTTGGAGGTTTTGGTGGTGGATTTAGTACCAATAACCAAAATAATATTGCAAAAATAAACAAGACTAACGTAACCACACAAGATTTTATGAACTATCTAAATGTTAGTAACATTTCACAACAAGCAATTAGAGAAAATCTTGATAAAAATATAATTGAGGAATTATTATCAGGACTGATTTCAACTACTTTAATAGACTTAGAAGTTGAGGATTTTGACCTTTCAATAACAGAATTAACTGTTTTAAAAAAAATAAAAGAAAATAAAAATTTTCAAAATGAAAATAATATATTTCAAAGAACTAAATATGAAAAATTTCTACTATCAAACAATATGTCAGCTCCAATGTTTGAGCTTCAATTAAAAAATCGTGAACTTCAAAAACACTTATTTGATTTGATTGGTGCTGGAACGATTACACCAGAATTTTTGATTAAAAAAAAATTTGAAGAACAGAATAAAACGATAGATGTTGAATATTTAGCGATGTCTAATCAATACAAAGAAAAAGATAATTATTCTAAAGAGGAAATAGAGAAATTTGTTGAAGAAAATAAGGATCAATTAAAAAGAGAATATATTGATTTTAAATATGCAGTTTTAAATCCTAAAAATTTAATTGGGTTAGAAGAATTTAATCAAGATTTCTTTGATGAAATAGATATAATTGAAAACAAAATATCTAAAGGTGATACATTCGAGACAATTTTAGAAAATATAAAAGTAAATGTAATTGAAATAAACAAATACACATCCTCATCTACTAAGAAAATTAATGAAGATAGAATTTATTCTAAAAGATCATCAAATTTAGATATTATTGAAAATGGTGATAATTTTTTATTATTCTCAATAGTGAACAAATATGATCTTGGACCAGACTTAAGTGATGAGGTCACTAAAGATGAAATAACTGAATTAGTTTTTCAAAAGGGAAAGTTTGATCTTAACAGAAGTTTTTTAGAAAAAATTCAAAAAAAAGAATTTGATAATGAAAAATTTAATGAAATGTCTGCTAATAATCTTGAGTATGCATCGCTTAATTCAATTAATGATAATAATACTTTTGAAGCAAATTCAGTTAAAATTCTATACAGCCTTCCAGTTAATTCTTTTACGCTTGTAAATGATAAAGATAATAAAATTTATTTAGTTAAAATAGTTAATGTAAAAGATAATTCTTATAATGAAACTGATGAAGATTACTTAAAATTTGTCCAAAAACAAAACACAGAGAATAGAAAAAGTATTCTTCAGTCTTATGATCGATTACTGAATAATAAATATAAAGTTCAACTAAATCAAAAAACTATTGATAGAGTCAAAAATTATTTTAAATGATAATTAATCGAAACTTCAAAGATTTTAAGTTTCGACACAGAAGCAAAAAAAATCAAATAATCTATACATCTAAAAAAGTTAAAAATGATAATGATGTTCTAAATCTGATTGATAATTTTCTCACAGAAAAAAATAGCTTTATATTTGAGTCTGTAGAAAAAGGTAAAATTAAAGGCAGATATACTATTTTTGGTAAAAATCCTGACAAAATTTGGGAGTTTAATAATAATAATTCATACTTAATCAAAAATAAAAAAAAGATTAAATTAAAAGATAGGCCTGATCAATTAATTGAAAAAATTATTGAAGGTTTTAAATTTGAAACACCAAAAAAACTACCAAAAATTTGTTCGTTAATATCGGGATATTTTTCATATGACTCTATTAGATATGTTGAGAAAATCCCTAACAAATGCAAAAACGATCTTAATTTACCTGATGTAAGACTTCTAAGACCAAGAACTTTAGTTATTTATGATAATTTAAAGAAAGAAATTTTTTATATTATTAATATATTTAATGATGAAAAAATTAAGAATTATTCAAAAAAATATGAAGAAATCAAAAAAGAATTATCTAAAATATTAATTCAATCTTCGTTAACAATTACTCATAATTTACAGAGTAAAACTAATAAAGTAATCAAAGTAAAATCAAACACACCAAAAAATAAATTTCTCAAAATGGTTAATAAGGCTAAAGAGTACATTAAATTAGGAGATATTTTTCAGGTAGTTTTAAGTCAACGATTTGAAGCAAAATTGACAAAAAAACCATTAAATATTTATAAAAAACTTAGAATTACAAATCCATCTCCTTTTATGTTTTTCTTTAATTTTGATGATTTTCAAATCATTGGTGCCAGTCCAGAAATATTAGTTAGATTAAGAAATAATAAAATTACTGTCAGACCCATAGCTGGAACTAGGCCTCGTGGAAAAACAGTTAAAGAAGATCTTTATTATGAAAAAGATTTACTTAAAGATAAAAAAGAACTTTCTGAACATTTAATGCTGCTAGATCTTGGAAGAAATGATGCTGGAAAAGTTTCTAAAATAAATACAGTTAAAGTAACTGAAAGCTTTATTATTGAAAGATATTCACACGTAATGCACATAGTTTCAAATGTAATTGGTGAATACAATAATAAATTTTCAAAATTTAAATCCATGTTAGCAGGGTTTCCTGCTGGAACAGTTTCTGGCGCTCCTAAAATTAGAGCAATGGAAATTATTGATGAATTAGAGTCAACAAAAAGAAAAGTTTACGCAGGTAGCATTGGATATTTCTCAGCTAACGGTGAATTTGATACTTGCATAGCTTTAAGAACTGCTGTTGCTAAAAATAAAAAATTCTATGTACAAGCAGGTGCTGGAATTGTTGCAGACAGTAAACCAATTAATGAATATGAGGAAACAGTTAATAAAGCTAAGGCTTTAATTAACGCTTTGAGATAATGAAAATATTATTAATAGATAATTATGATAGTTTTACATTTAATCTGTATCATTATATTTCTGCATTAAAAGCTAAAGTAGAAGTAATAAGAAACGATCAAATTACATCTAAAGAAATTATTAAAAAGAAATATGATAAAATTGTAATTTCACCAGGTCCTGGAAATCCTAACCAATCTGGAAATTGTTTAGATATTTTAAAAACACTTCATAAGGATCTACCTTTTCTTGGTGTATGTCTAGGCCATCAAATAATAGGTCAAGTTTTTGGTTCAAAAATTGTTCAAGCAAAAAAATTAATGCATGGAAAAACAAGTAAAATCAAATCAAAAAAAATTGGAATTTTAAAAAATCTTCCAAAAACCTTTGAAGCAACTAGATATCATAGTTTAATTATTGATAAGAAATCTTTATCTACAGACTTAGAAATTACAGCAGAAACTAATGATGGTCTAATTATGGGTGTTCAACACAAAAAGTACAATATTCACGGTGTGCAATTCCATCCTGAAAGTATAAAGACTATATTGGGAATTAAAATATTAAAAAATTTTATAAATCATTAAACTAATGGAACAATTTTTAAAAAAACTTAGAAAAAAACAAAACTTAACTTTTGAGGATAGTAAATTAGCTTTTGAGTTGTTGATGACAGGAAAAGCGAGTGAAGATGAGATCTATGATTTTTTAACATTACTTTCAGAAAAAGGTGAGATTTCAGATGAAATTGCTGGTGGTGTTTATGTTTTAAGAGATAAATCTAAAAGAGTAAATGTTGATAATTGTGTTGATAATTGTGTTGATACTTGTGGTACTGGGGGAGATGGTATGAATACGCTGAATATATCAACTGCTTCTGCCCTACTTTTAGCAAGTATGGGTACAAAAGTAGCAAAACATGGGAATAAGGCTGTCTCATCAAAATGTGGGTCTGGAGATGTACTTGAAGCATTAAATATTAAAATTGATCTTGAACCATCGGATGTAGAAAAAGAAATTAACAATAATAATTTTGGATTTATGTTTGCTCCAAATTATCATAGTGCAATGAGATTTGTTGGTCCTGTTAGAAAAAAAATAGGTAAAAGAACAATCTTTAATATGATTGGACCCTTAAGCAATCCAGCTTTAGTTGAGAGACAGGTCGTTGGTGTTTTTGATAAAAAGTTATTAAAGATATTTGCTGAAGGTCTTAAAAATCTAAATATAAAATTTGCATGGATTGTTAATAGTGAAGATGGATTAGATGAAATATCACCTTATGAAAAAACAAATGTAATTCAATTAAAAGATGGCCAAATATCTGCATTTACAATCAATCCAAAATTATTAAATGTTAATGCTGAAAAATTTGAAAATCTTGTAGGTGATGATGCTAAATTTAATGCAAATAAAATGATTGAAATATTTAAAGGTAAAGATAATGATTTTTCAAAAGCAGTTTGTTTAAATGCTGCAGCCGGTTTGATTGTTAGTGAAAAATTTACAGAATTTTTAGATGCCTATAATTGTGCTAGAGAATTTATATTATCTGGCAAACCCTTCTCCCATTTAAAAAAAATACAAAATGTCTGAAAATATTCTTGAAAAGATAATAAAAAGAAAAATTGAAAGAATAGATGTTTTGAAAAAATCTATAAATCTAAGTTCTTTAAATGGAATAATTAATAAAAATATATCCTTTATTGATTTTAAAAAAAAAATTCAAAATAATTTAAGTAATAATAAGAGTTCAATCATTGCAGAGATTAAAAAAGCAAGTCCTTCTGCTGGTGTTATTATTGATGATTATAATCCTGTTGAAATTGCTAAAATATACAATGATAATAATGTAACTTGTTTGTCTGTTCTTACAGAAGAAGATTTTTTCTTAGGTAACTTAATTCATGTTAGTAAAATAAAAGATAAGATTAAATTACCAATTTTATGTAAAGATTTTTTTATTGATAAATTTCAAGTTCCTTTAGCTAAAAGTTATGGTGCAGATGCAATCTTAATTATTTTAGCCGGTGTATCAGATGATTTGGCTAATGAATTATACGAAGAAGCTTTAAAGTTTAATATGTCGGTTATTGTTGAGGTTCATACTGTTGAAGAAGCAAAAAAAGCTTTGAACTTTAAAGAAGCTTTAATTGGAATTAATAATAGAAACTTGAAAACTCTTAAAACTGATATAAATACAACCTATGATATTCATAATGTATTAGTTGATCACAAAGGACCGCTAATTTCAGAAAGTGGAATTAAGACTAAAGATGAGCTTTTAGACCTAAAAAATAAAACATCCATTAATACTTTTTTAATTGGTGAATCACTTTTAAAAAATTTAGAAAAAAATTCAATTTTTTCAATTTTATAGACAAATAAACCCATATTTTACTAGTCTTTTTAACTATTGTTAAATTAGAAGAACTTTTATAGAACATTATTTGTACGATATTTGTTCTTATGCTCACAAAAAAACAAAAAAACCTACTATTATTTATCAACAAGAAGTTGAGAAGTTCTGGCGTATCCCCTTCTTATGAAGAAATGAAGCAGTCTCTAAATTTAAAATCTAAATCTGGAATTCATAGGTTAATTAGTGCTTTAGAGGAAAGAGGGTTTATTAAGAGATTAGCACATAAAGCAAGAGCATTAGAAGTAATTAAATTACCAGAAACAGCTTCTGCGAATGATATCTACAATAGCTTTTCACCAAGTGTAATTAAAGGTGGTTTAGACGAAGTAAACATTAATTCTGATGAAATGGAAGTTCCAGTACTTGGAAAAATTGCTGCAGGTACCCCTGTTGAAGCGATTCAAAATGAAGTATCAAGAATTCCTTTACCAAGTAATTTAGAAAAGAATGGTGACTATTTTGGATTAAAAGTTCAAGGAGACTCAATGATTGAAGCTGGCATCAATGAAGGTGATACAGTGATCATCAGAAGAACAGATAGCGCAGACAATGGTAAAATAGTTGTAGCTTTAATAGATGAGCATGAGGCTATGCTAAAAAGAATTCGAAAAAAAGGCAAGGTTGTAGCTCTTGAAAGTGCTAATAGAAACTACGAAACTAAGATTTTTGGTCCAGACAGAGTAAAAGTTCAAGGTGTACTAGTATCTTTATATAGAAACTTCTAAAAAAATAGTCTAAACATCACGAATGTCTAAAGTTGCAACACGTTTTGCACCCTCACCTACTGGAGCACTTCATATTGGTGGAGTGAGAACTGCCTTATTTAATTGGCTTTATTCAAAAAATAACAAAGGAACATTTCATCTTAGAATTGAAGATACAGATAAAGAAAGATCTAAAGATGAACATAAAATTCAAATCATTAAGTCTTTAAAGTGGATTGGTATAGAACATGACGGTGAAGAATATATTCAATCAACTAAAATTAAAGATCACATAAATGTTGCTAGCGAATTATTAAAAAGTGGTAATGCCTATAAGTGTTATTGTTCTAATGAAGAAATTGAAGAACAAAAAAAAAGAGCTAGACAAAAAAAACTTCCTTATATCTATAATAGAAAATGGAGAGATCTTTCAGAAGAAGCTCCAAATAATATAAAACCCGTAATAAGATTTAAAAGTAAAATTGAAGGATCAACTGTACTAAAAGATTTGGTACAAGGAGATGTTGAAATCGATAATAACACAATTGAAGATTTTATAATTTTAAGAAATGATGGCACACCAACATACAATTTATCTGCAACTGTAGATGATCATCAAATGAACATGACGCATATCATTAGAGGAGATGATCACAAGATAAATACATTCAAACAAATGCAAATTTATTTAGCTATGAAATGGAAGCTACCTCAGTTTGCACACATACCTCTTATTCACACAATAGAAGGTAAGAAATTATCAAAAAGAGATAATGCTTCAACATTAGATGACTATTCAAAAATAGGCATAATGCCTGATGCATTAAGGAATTATTTACTTAGATTAGGTTGGTCTTTTGAAGATAAAGAAATATTTACTCTAGATGAAAGTATTAAACATTTTAACTTAGAGGGCATCGGTAAATCTCCATCAAAACTAGACATGCGCAGAATTTTATCAATGAATGAACATTATATAAAAAAAATAGACGAAAATGAACTCTATAAACATCTAGTAGAATATTGTGAAATTTATAAAGAGAAAATAAACCCTGAAAAAGAAGCTAAAATTAAACCATCATTATCATTTCTTAAAAATAAAGCCAAAACTCTGGAAGATATTTATAATAATGCAAAATATATAATATTTGATGAGGTAAAATTTGGAGATGAAGATTTAAAACTAATAGATGAAGAAGCAAAAAAAATAATAACAGAATTTAGTAGTAAAGTTGCCCTAATAAGTAATTTTAATAAGGAAATTCTTGAACCTATAATTAATGAATTAATTAAAAAATATGAAACAAATTTTAAAGGAGTTGGTCAACCAATTAGAGTTGCTTTAACAGGATCGAAATTTGGACCAGGTTTATACGATATAATAATTTCTTTGGGTAAAGAAGAGGTTGAAAAAAGATTAAGTAATAAGATAATTGTTTAAAATTTTTGCTGCTTCATTAGAAGAGGATGTTTGGGATTTAATTCCTTTTAGAGTTTTACTGCAAATATCTAATTGTTTTTTAATTAATTCAGGGTTTTTTAAAAAATAAATAACTGTTTTATATATTTCTTCAGCATTACATTCTTTTTGTAATAATTCAGGAATTACTTCTTCATCATTAATGATGTTAATAATATTAGCAAATTTTACATTAACCAACATTTTAAAAATTATAAAATTAATAAAACTTAGTTTGTAAATAATTATTGATGGTATATTAGAGTTTGAAATTTGAAGTGAAATAGTGCCTGATTTAGAAACAGCAAATATTGAATTAGATAAAATTTGTAATTTAATATTTTCATCAGAGATAACATCTACATTAGATAAATTGGTTTTTTTAACATGATTTATAATAAATTCTTTATTCTCATCTATTGCATGAAAAACATAAGAATAAGAATTGTCTTTTTTATTCATCAAATTAATAAAATCTAATAAAATTGGTAATAAGACATTAGTTTCTGATTTTCGACTACCAGGAAAAATTGATATGATTTTCTTATCATTGGATATTAGATCATTTAAAGTTGTTTTAACACTTTCATTTTTTTCGATTAATGGATGGCCGACAAATGTATTTTTAATATTTTCTTCATCAAAGTATATTTTTTCAAAGTTAAAAAGTAAAAGTATATGGTCTATAAACTTTTTAATTTTTTTAACTCTATTTTTTCTCCAAACCCAAACTTGAGGAGCAACATAATGGATTGTCTTTATATTATTGTTAATTTTTTTAACTTTTTCAGCAACTCTTAATGTAAAATCAGGACTGTCAACACTAAATAAGATATCAGGGTTAAATTTTATAATTTCATCCACTGTTGTATTAATTTTACTTTTTATTTTAAAAATATTTAGCAATACACTTGTAAATCCTAGATAAGTAATGTCTTTAAGGTCGAATATAGATTGTATTCCTAACTTTTTAATATGTGGTCCACCAACTGACAAATATTCAATATTAGGATTATTGGTCATGAGTTTGGAAATAACTTTTGATGCTAATTTATCACCAGAAGGTTCACCTGTTAAAACAAAAATTTTCTTCATATGACATTAATGAATATTTTATTTTTATTAGCAAAAGCTATGCATTTAGACTTATCTAAAAATATATTCTTTTTAGATTTTAAAACTATTCCTTTTAGACCATATTTTTTGCTGTCTCTTAAAGTATTAAGACCAATAGTTGGTAAATCCATTCTTAAATCTTGTTTTTTCTTGGGTAATTTCATTAAAATTCCACCTGATTTTTTTTTCAATTTTGATAACATTTTTTTAGTTCCTCGATTTCCTTCTACGGCTTTAATTTTTTCATCTTTTACAATTAATGCCTGAACGTGATCTAAACTATTTAATTGATTAAAATATAAAACTCCTTTTTTAATAGATTGAATATCTTTTACGCTTGGTCTTAATTTTGTATAATTGCCAACTTTTAATGATAATTCAGAGTTAAAAAAATTTGAACTAATGACTTTTATTTTTTCATTATCCAATATCTTAATAATAGCTTTTATAATTGCTGCATCACCAAACTTTGCTGCTTTAATTAAGCTTGGCATATAATAGATACCTTTAAGATCCAGTCTTAATGTAGAAAACTTTGGTTTTGCTATTTTTCCTGCAAACAAAACTTTTTTGGATTTTCTTTTTTTAATTAAGCTTATAATTTTTCCAAACTTACCGATACTTATTCTATGAGCATTTTTATCTTTCTTAAATTTATTATTTTTTGAAAAATCTATAATAAAGTATTTCTTATTTAATTTTTTTAATGTATTGAGTACAATTTCTGAAAAATCAGTATCTCCTAAGAATAGTCCAATCATTTTATTTTGAAAAGGGAGTGCAGATTGGTCTTTTTTTATCTTTTTCTAAAAAAATAACTACATCTTTTACTAATTCATTTTTTTTATAATCCTCACCTAGATTATTTAAATTTTCTGTTAAATTTTCATTTTTAAAAATTTCTTTATATGCATTATTTAAAACTATTATTTCCTTGTTTGGAATATTTTTTCTTCTAAGACCTATCAAGTTTAAACCTTGCAGAATACTTCTATTGCCACGAACTATTCCGTATGGAATAATGTCCCTTACAACTCCACACATTCCTCCAATCATTGCAGATTTTCCTACTCTAGTGAATTGTTGTACTGCTGAATTACCTCCAATAATAACATTACTTTCTATATGAGCATGACCACCTAATGGAACATTATTTGCCAAAATAACATTGTCTTCAACCAAACAATCATGAGCTACATGTGACGACACCATAAATAAACAATTATTTCCAACTTTAGTTAAACCCCCGCCCCCTTTTGTTCCTGGATTAATTGTTACATATTCTCTTATTTTATTGCCATCACCTATTTCAAGTTTTGTTTGTTCGTCATTAAATTTTAAATCCTGAGGATCATTTCCAATAGATGCAAATGGATAAATTTTATTATTCTTTCCAATTTTTGTATTTCCTAAAATACTTACATGAGATTGAATTATAGAATTTTCACCAATCTCAACATTTGCTCCAATTATACTATAAGCTCCTATACTTACATTAGAGTTGATCTTTGCTTTATTATCTATAATTGCTGTTTTATGTATCATCTATTTTCTTTCAAAAAATCTCTTATGTTTTTAGCTGGATATCCCATAACTTTTGAATTATCAGGAACATCTTTTATAACTCCACTACCACCAGCAATCTCTACGTTGTTACCTATTTTTAAATGACCAGATATACCTGCTTGTCCACCAATTCTAATGTTTTTGCCAAGAATAGTGCTGCCAGCGATACCTACCTGTCCTGCAATAATTGAATTTTCTCCAATTTTAACATTATGTGCAATATGTATTTGGTTATCTAAAAATGAGTTCTTACCTATAACAGTATTTGACATGGAGCCTCTATCTATAGTAGAGCCACATCCAATTTCACAATTATCTTCAATTACGACTAAACCAATGTGTGGGTATCTTAAATTTTTATCTTTAATTGGAAAAAACCCAAAACCATGTTTTCCAATTACACAATTATCTAAGATTTTGACATTATCATTAATTATAGAGTTTCTAATAATAGTATTAGAACCAATAGAACAATTATTTCCTATCGATACATTTTTTTCAATAATTGTATTGTGACCAATTAAACAATTAGATCCAATTTCAACATCTTTACCAACTAAAACGTTTAAACCATACTTAACATCATCTTTTAATTTTGTATTATCTATAGCAACAGCAGTATCATCAAAATGATCGTTAATTGAATTAGGATAAAATTTAGCTGTAATTTTAGATGTTGCGACCAAAACATTATCAACCAAAATTGGTTTACAATTTTTAGGTAAACAATCTTTTAAAGACTCTGTTGTAATACAAAAAGATGCTTTAGTGTTTTTGGCTAAATCTTTATATTTTTTTGAGTGAAAAAAAGTTATATCGTTTTTATCAGAGATAAATAAATCTTTAATGTCAATAACATCTTGATCTATGCTTAATTGATCTTGTTTGATATCTATCAATTCTAAAATACTTGATATTTTAAATGGTCCATTATTTTTAAAAAAAGAATTAAGCATATTTGCTTTTATCAAAGCAAACTAATTTGCATTATCAATAATTGTTGCTATTTATTTCCTATCGACGATAGTTGCTGACCACATTGCATCAGCCATCTTCTTTTCATTTACAAAAGCTTCACCTTTGTATTTCCAAACTCGACCATGTGATCTAATTGCTTCAATTTTTAAAATTAATTTACAATCAGGTATAACTGGATTTCTAAAACGCGCCTTCTCTACACCCATCAAAAAAACTAATTTATTCTCATACGTAGATTTGTCTATGCCTGCCGCTGTAAGTGCTGCTGCAGCTTGTCCAAATGACTCGACAATTAAAACTCCAGGCATCACAGGGTTGCCAGGAAAATGTCCTTGTACAAAAAGACTATCTTTTTTTACATTAACAATCGCTGAAGCCGATGATAGTTTTTTGATATCATAAAGTTCATCTATCAACAACATAGGTTCTCTATGAGGTAATAAGTCTCTAATTTGATCTTTATTAAGTTTATCCATTTTCTTTAAATTTTTTGTCTACTAATTCTATAATATCATTTGTAATATCTATATTAATATTTCCCATAAAAATTTGGTTTTTTTCCAAAATAATATCAATTGAATTGTTTTTCATATATTCTTGGATTATTGGATTAATTTTAATTAAAAAATTATCAAGTTCTTTTTTTTTTTTTGATTTAAAATTTTTAAGAGCAAGGTTTTTTTCTGATCTATACTTTTCAACTTCTTGATTAAATAATTTTATATCACCATCAAGCTTTTCCTTTGTAGCAATATTTTTAGTTTTATCTATAGCTTCTTTTTTATTTTTTAAAACTTTTTCTATTTTGTTCAAGTTATCGATATTTTGCTTATTTATCTTATTAAGCTCTACGTATATAGATTTACCTAAGTTAGAGTTGTTCAAAATATAATCAATATCAAGGAAAGCAGTTTTCTCAGCACTGAATACTAAATTAGTGCTGGTTACAAAAACTATTATTAAAAAAAAATATTTTTTAAATTTCATTAAAAAGTAGTTCCTAGATTAAATCTAAATGTTTCCGTCTTGTCTGAGGTATTCTTTGTTATTGGATGAGCAAAAGAAAAGTTTAAAGGTCCAATAGGGGTAAACCAATCAATACCTAAACCAATTGAGCTTCTAAGTTTGCTACCATCATCTAAAATATTGTCATCAACCCCCCATAAATTCGCCATATCTAAAAATGAAATAATTTCAATATTTTGAGCATTAGGTAGAATTTGAGGTATTGTTGTAGATAAATTCATTAAGGCATAATAATTACCACCAATATAATCATCACCATCTTTTGGTCCTATTTTTCCATTTACAAATCCTCTTAATTTTCTTTGCGGAACATATAATCTTTCAGACAATTTTATATTATCGCCTGTAATTGAAGTTGACGCACTAAAACTCATAGAAAGACTCGATATATTTTCTTCAAATAATTCTGAGTAAACTTTATAATCGTAAGTATTTGTCAAAGTATTATTATCACTTATAATTGGTAGATTTAATTTATATACACTTCTAAAACCATCTGTTGTTTTATATTTTTGATTTCTTTTATCGTAATCAAAACTAAAATTTAAATAGTTATCAAAGTAATTTCCTTCTTGTGTTTTTTGTCTAGCAGACGCTGTACTATCAATTTCTATTCGTTCTAAATAAGCAGATGTTTCAACTCCTAATTTGAAATCTTCTAAATATTCAAATTTTGTTCCAATAGATGAGCCATATTTACTAGATTTATAACCAAAATTAGAGAGTTTATCATTTTGTAATGCTTGGAGACCAAAATTTACTTCTTTATCACTGTTATTGAAATTTGGATTGTTAATACTGAACTTACCACTTATTCTTTCAGTGCTTAAAGATAATCTGGTATCTATTGATAGGCCTTTTCCAAGATAATTATTTTCTCGAACTGCAAATTCAAGTAATTCACCTGTTGTACCAAAGCCAGCACCAGCAGAAATTTCTCCAGTAGCTTTTTCTTCAACCGAAATATTAATAATTTTTGAATTAACATCATTTCCATCAATTACCTCAGAGTTCACATTTTTAAAAAAATTAAGAGATTTTATTTCATTGATACTTTTATTCTTTAATATCTCATTATAAGGATCACCTTCATCTATATAAAGTTGGTTTCTGATAACATTTTCTCTAGTAATATTATTTCCAAGAATATTAATTCTTTCAACTAGATATTTTTCAGTTTCTTCAATTTTAAAAGTTAAATTAATTGTATTAGATAAAATATTTTCAGATACTGTTGATTTTATAGATTGGTATTGTTCATTTATTGAAATAGCATCAATTTTATCTAGAATTTTTTCTACTACATTAATAGAGTAAGGTTCATCTTTTAACTCAGCAAAGAAACTGTTCAATTCTGCAAAATTATCAATTTCAAAATCAGTAGGAATTTCTATTGATAAGACACCAAATAAAAATTTGTTATTTGCATTTATATTAAAAATTAATTCAAATTCATCATTATTATTTAAAAGTTTTGCAAAAGATGAATTTATTTTCACATCATAATATCCTTTATTAAGATAATAATTTTTTAATAATCTGTTATCTAGGTTTATTAGGTTCTCATTTAAATATTTCTTTCCAGAAATTATTTTCCAAAACTTATATTCTTCACTTACTATTAAGCTTCTTAATTTTCCGTCTTTAAATTTTTTATCCCCGATGAAAGTAATTTTTTTAATTTTAGCTTTAGGGCCTAAGTTAATATCAAAAATTATATTAACTTTTTTATCGCCAAGTTCAGCTACTTCAATATCAATATTTGAAAAATAATAACCAGAGTCTTTTAGTGACAATTTTATTCTTTTTTTATCTTCATTTAACAAAATCTCGTTATAAGATGATCTAGATAATAATTTAAGATCTTTAGTAATTTTTTCCTTAAGAGTTTTAGATTTAATCCCATTATAAGTAATATTTTCAATAATTGGGTTCTCATCAACAAGTATTGTTAAAATTTTTGACTTAAATTCAACAGATACATCTAGAAAAAAATTAGTATCATAAAGACTTTTTAATATTTCATTAATATGATTTGAATTTAAATCATCCTTAATTTTAGTTTTAGAAAATAATAAAATTGTTTCTTTTGAAATTCTTTCATTTCCTTGGATTTCGATTTTTTCAACAACCTCAGCAAACAAAGGTGTCAATGAAAGGTAAAAAAGGAAGGATATTAATAATAGCTTAAAGTGTCTTTTAAACATGGATGACTTTATACACTTTTTTTAATAATTTTAAACGAACATAATTATTTAAATCAAGAATATCTCTAATATTATTTGGATATATCTTTTTGAATTTCAAAAATTCTTTAGATTTAATAATTTTAAATAAATTTTTGTTAATGTCAGTAAATTTAATTTTTTCATTCAAAAAAAGCTCTACTAAAGCGTCATTAGCAGATACAATTACAGTTTCATAAAGAGAATGTTTTTTTGGTAAAAGTTTTAACAGGTTAATCATAGGGTATCGTTTTGAATCAACTTTATCAAAATTTAAATTGTTTA
>Ga0257115_1000620_pt1 | contig 29779 bp, 38 predicted proteins | sample SI112_100mmetaG_FD_194465 | JGI IMG/M metagenome (GOLD analysis project Ga0257115, IMG submission 194465) | Marine microbial communities from Saanich Inlet, British Columbia, Canada - SI112_100m | ecosystem: Environmental > Aquatic > Marine > Inlet | place: Canada: British Columbia | collected...
TGCATCAGCACGACCTGACATTGCTGTGATTAACTTTTTGTTAGTCGCACCAAGTAGGATAGTTGATGGTTCGCCACCAGCATTCCAAGTAGACTCAGCTACTGCAAGAACATCAGCTTCAACAATTGCAGCGTGTGTGCCAGAAGTACCAGCATCAGTTACGTTTGTTGCGATGAAGTTTGCAGCACCACGAGTCTCACGAGCAGTTGTTGCGTCACCCGCAGCAGCTGCGTTGTCAGCTAGTAGTGAGCCTTCCATATCACGCTTAATCTCTTTCGAGGCTTTAGCGAGTTGGTGGGCCATCTCAGATTTTTTACCAGCGTTATTTACTGTCTCGTGAGTTCCAGTAACCTCAACAACTTTCTTAGAAATTTGTGTTTGGTTAGTTAGACGAGTAGTAGCGGTAGTTGCAGCTGTACCAGCAGCAGCTCCCTCCACGTGGTAGTTATTAATTACAGCTGCAGCGAGTGCATCTGTCTGCCACTCAAATAGAGTGTTAGATACTGAACCCTTGCCAGCAATGCTGGACATGAATGGAGTATCTGTGGGTGAAATATCATATATTACATCAGACAAATCCTCACGGATTGCAGTTGCATCATATGTTTTGAATTGTGTAGGCATTACCTATCTCCTTAAAGCATATCATAAAATATAGAAGCGGCATCTTGTTGTTTGCCTGACTTCTGTAACCTTGTACGCTTTTTCTTAATAGCTTCAGTGGCTGCATCTTCTTTAGAATTTCCTCTTCCAGACTTTTGCACTTTAGGGACTTTCTTAACTGCTTTCTTCTTTGGAGCAACCTTCTTTGTTAGTTTGTCAAATTCCATAGCTTTCTTAATTACTAAGACACTACGATGGTCTGCTAACTGGTCAATCTCTTCTGGTCGAAAACCTATCGAGGAAGCATAGTCTCTTATATCTGTCTTTATAGTAGACTGTTTATCTTCCCATTCAGGTAAAGCCTCTATTAGCCTAGCATACTCTGTTCTAACGAACTCTGACTTTGCAGCTTGTTGCTGTTGCATTTGTTCCTGTTGAATGTGCTGTTGTTGCTGTGCTACATTTTGTACTTTTTCCTGTGCATCCCTAAGCTCGTCTTTCTTTATCATGTATTGATATGGGTCCTCTTGTTTAAGGGTTTCCCAATCAACATTACTAAAGTCATTCAGCTTGGCCGATTGTTGCTCTTGCAACATCTGTAAACCATTTGCGTACATTTGCCTCTCTTGCTCTAGCTGCATACGTTCAGATTGAATATTCTCTGTTTCTTTACGTTGCTCTGCTAATGCTTGAGACTTACGAGTATAGTCAGCTTGCCTTTGATAACCATTCTTAAGTTCGTCTATACCAACTTCTAATTCCTCTCCGTCTACTTTAATAGTATACTTTAAGTCCTCTTCCGCTACTACATCATACTCTTCTTCTTCGGCTACCTCTTCTTCGGTTTCTTCTTCAGCTTGTCCTTCTTCCGGGGCTTCTTCTTCTACCTCTTCAGCTTCCTGTGTTTCCTCTACCTCTGTCTCGTCAACAGGGGCATCGGGTACCTCGCTTGCGGTTTGCTCTTCTGAGTCCCACATACTAAGGATTTTATTACTTGCTTCAGCAGTTGTTCCTGCTGGTGCTCTATTATCTACAACTTCTTGGGTGTTCTCTGCAGAATCCATTGGTTACTCCTCTCACTTAATTAAAATAATCTTGCTCCTTCTCAGCAAGTGTGCCTGTCTCAAGCACTGACTGTATGTGCTGATGCACTAAGTCTAATGCTTTGATTGTTATATACAATCTGTCTCTTTCCACTTCCTCGGCTACTCTGGTATTTAAGAGATGGTCAATTAACGCTTCTCTTACTGTGGCTAGAGCCTCTACATATAGAGGATGTTCTAAAATCTGTTTAGCTTGGTCTGCCCTTGCTATCTCTTCTCCCTTTCCCATAATCAGTTCCCTATTTTAACTGCTCGTTCCTGTTCTCTCTCTAGTACAAGTTCTTGTTGTTTAAGTGCAAGTTCTGCTTTCTTAATTTCAAGCTCCTGTGCCTTAATTTGCATTTCTACTGATGCTTCTTGCTGCTTCAATTCTAATGTTTGTTGTGCAATTTGAGCATCTATCTGCATTTCTTGTTGTCTTAACTGAGACTCTTGTTGAATCTTCTGCATCTTAATTTTTAATTCTTCGGCCTTAAGCTGGGCTTCTTGTTGTTTAGCTTGTTCTTCTGGGCTAGGTCCTTGTTCTTCTGGGACATCTGCATCACCGGGGTCTGTAATAAAGTCATCTACATTCTTCATGCCCATTGCTTTTATTTGCTCAGATACTAGATTGTACACATTCTTAGGTTTAAGTAACATACCTGCTGCTGGGTGCTGTGCAATCATTTGTATTGTTTGAGCCAATCTGCCTAAGTGCATAAGGTTCATGTCTTTATTACCAAAGCCTAATCCTACTTGTGCAGTGCAATCCATCTTTTCTTTCCACTCATGTGGATAAAGATTAACCCATGTATTATTTAATCTAACAAGTTTCTCAGGTTTTTCAAACTTCTGTACTAACATATAGACAGAGTTTGCTAGGTCTTTCATACCTGTCTCAGCAAATATTCTGGCTATTAATTCTATCTTTTGCTGTGCTGCGGTCATTACCTGACCTACGCCTGTAGCAGTTTGATGTGACTTTAGGCCACCTTCAGATAGACCCATTGACTGCTTACTAACACCAGTACGTTCTTCTCTGATGCTGTCCAAATAACCGAGCATACTAAAAGAGTTCTGGTCCAGCTGCGGTGTCTGTAAAGGATTAACAGCACCCGGAGTCCTTACTCTTACAATACCACCCGGTCTTGAAGTCATTAGGTCATCTAAATTAGCTTGTCCTTCGACTACTTCATAACGCCCATTATTTGTTAGATACATATTATCTAATAAGTTACGCATTAAGGTAGTCTTAATTAGTTGAAGGTCAGAGATTAAGTCATAAATACTCAGACCGTAGAACTTATGAGGCATTGGGATAGGTGTAAGGGAGGAGAAGGGAACACTATCCACAGCCTCATTATCTAACAGTTCGTCTCCAACCTTCGTTATTTTTCTTAATTCTGCTATGCCATCATTGTCAAAGTCTACTCTTATGTAACACTCTGTAACCCAGATGCCATCATCTATATCACCTTCTGGTGCATTATCTTGTTCATGGTTAAACCGAGAAAGTCTCTCAGCTTTATAATCCGCTTCATCATTATTAAAAACATTCTCTATCTTATTTTTAGGATAGCCTTGCTCTATTAATTCTGATTTAGTTTTCTTAACTCTATGTCCTACAAAACGAGCATCCTCGATTGTCTTTGCATATTTGTTAATTAAAAATTCTTCTGGTGGTACAGGTTCTATTCTTACCTGTCCATCTTCATATGTTCTATTTACGACTACATCGTGTGTTACTTGTTGTGGCTGAAGAGACATTGCATCTTCTTCCCCACCATTTTCTGTATGTTCTTTTACTTCTACGCCATCATCTAACAAAAGAGCAGTAAACTCTTCTTCTGTTAAGTTCTTGTATTCTTCCCTTAGTACCTCACTACTATCATCCCAATAGTGTTTTATGATACCATTCTTTTGTAGCAGTGCATCCTTGAACCATTGGTATATTATACTGAAGCCGGGGTTCTGTCTCATAATGACGTAGTTCACGTAATCTGTGGACTGCTTAGCCATTTCAACATCTTCCGGACCTTGTGGTTCAAACTGTACTACTTTATCCCCTGAAGTAAATATCTTCATAAGACTAGGCATAATCCATTCGATTACATCTGCTACATCTCTTGTGACAATTTGAGAACGCCCTTCTTGCTCATTACCATACTTTTTACCATAATAACGGTCTAATGCGTCTGAGCGTTGTTCGGTAAGTTTGCCATCTTTATACCCTAGTGCAGAACTAATCTCTTGCTCTAAGTGAGCAGATAGCTCCCTCTTTGTCATTTTTGCCATAAATTATTTACCTTTGTTAATAGGGTATTTTGTTTCTTTAGGTGGCGGTGTTGATAAACTGACTACCTTCATTATTTCTTTAAGGTCTTTTATGTCCTGTGCCATTTCTAATATTTTATTTTCAAACCATTTGGGATTCATACCTTCTCCTATACAATCCAACTTAAATCAGTCTTAGGGAGTTCCTTTCCCCAGACACTATCATTACCTGTGAATACAACATCTGTTATAGCTAAGTACCTAAAAGCATCGCTGGCATGTGAAGTCCAATCGTGGACTGGCTTCTGACTCCAGATTTTCTTCTTATCGTCATAACTGCTGCGGTATTGTAGTAACGCTTCTAATCCCTTCTTAGTGTTATCTGCATCAAACCAACACTTATTGAGGTAGGTTCTAGTAGTATCAATACCATCCATAACCTTTAACTTTGGTGCTACTTGGAAATCAATACCTAAGTCGTAAGCTAAATCCCTACGAGACTTTCCGGTACTGAACTCTCTTACTACTATGTCATGTGGTGCTATGTGTGCACCATAATGATAACCCTTTCTATTGAGTACCTCTATATAATGAGGTAGTCCTTCATTAGAGTTTTCATAATAGTCTATAACATGTACTGCTTTACCTATAAACTGACAGAACCAAATTGAGGTTGCGTCAGAAACGCCAAGGTCCCAAGCGGTTACTACCTGTTTAGCAGGGTCGTAAGGTACTTTGCCAACACGGTCTTCATCATACGCTGCCTCAACTTCCTTAGCATAATACGCACCTCTAAGTGCAGCCGACCAAGAGCATTCATACTCTTGTTCAAACTCTGTTTCAGCCATGTCTTGCTTTGCAAGCTCCAATTCTTCATCATCTAATATCCCTGTTTCACTTGCTTTATATAAAAACCTAGCCCAACCTTTCTTATCTGGTGCGGTATGGTATAAGTCGTAAAAATCATTTTTTCCTTTTGGTGTGCCAATAAATATGGCATAGCCTTTTCTATCTGATAGTGCCGGCCTTACTACCTCAGAGAACATCTTTGGGTTCATCTGGGCAAATTCATCAAGCACAACCCCGTCTAAATAAATTCCCCTGAGAGTGTCGTAATTGTCTGCCCCGTAGAGCTGTATTCTCGCTCCAAGGAAGTCAGCTCTTAGCTCGGCTTCATTGAATTTAATATCTGGAAATACAGCACATAGTCTCTTTAATTCATCCCAAGCAACAGTCTTAGCCTGTTTAAATAGGGGTGCTATGTACGCATACCTTGGTGCTCTCTTGCCATTACCTATATCCTGTACTGCTGACTTAATTAATTCGTTGACCGCAAATACAGTCTTACCAAACCTTCTGTGACATACTACAACATTAAATCTTGCAAGGTTAGTGTGTAAGTGCCTTTGTAATTCCCTAGGTGTATAAGGTATTACTATCGGTTTCCTTTCTTCCTCCATACTCCCTTTCCTGTTTTTTTATAAGCATAATTCTTTTCCGCATCATACTCATAATACTCTGGAATACCCCCTGACCTTTTAACAGCTCGGTCAATGGCTCTGTCAGCTGCACTCATATTACCTCTTATGTAGCCTTCTGTTGTTACTGAACCATCTTTATTAAGATGACCTCGTTTTATTAGAATATTTTTAGAAAGTTCCTCCGCTTCTGTTTCATCAGTACCTCTATCCATAAGTTGTTGCTTTAATCTGGAGTGGATTCTGGGAAGCATTAGTGTACCTTATCGTCTTTATCCCTGAGAAGTTGGTTAGCGTCTGCAATATCTGTTTCGTTTGCGGCCCATTGTATATCAAATTGTCTGTCCTCTACAACAACATGATGTTTTGGGCTCCATCCGGCCTGAGTCTTTAACCAGAAGGTAGTCATACTAGGAGATTCACCAGAAACTGCCATTTCATAAGCAACTCCGGCAACTCTGGCTGTACGCTTTTCTTTACCAACTAGTAAATTATGTGAAAAATATTTAGTCAAGGTGGCATTACTAATGCCCATAATTTTAGCAATAGTATGTTGGTCCAAACCTATACATACCATTTCTTCTACTTTAGAGTAGTCATCATTAGTAGGTTTATAAGTCTGTCCTCTTTTGATTCTGGACTTTTTACCACCGGCTGCCTTAGATTCACTAGACAAACCACCAGTGGGTCTACCTAATTTGCGTTCTAACTTGATTACAGCATCTGCTGGTACTATACCTTTGGCAGAAGCTACTGCATACCTTAACTCTTCTTCTAATTCTTTTTCTATAGCTTTGATTTCTTTCTCAGAAGCTACATTAATTTTACCTTTGTGGGCCATAGTTAGTATTATACCATAAAATGAAATAGGATTGCTTACCTATTCCTAGAATATTACAAAGTATGTTTATTTAGTTAATATATACTAATAGTATTTATTCAATGTTTGCTTTGTAATCCATTCTAGGTATAGTAGCTATCTTATCTAAAACTTGATAAGCAATATTATACCATAGAAATCATATACTGAATATTATTATGCCCGAATTTCTCTGTAATAACCCAGTATTTGAAAAAATAATAATTTTACATACAGGTAGAAACGTGGGTAGAAAAAAATTCAACGAAAGGGTGCCCCGCTTCTTCGCTATTTCCGGCTTTTCTGAGCCTTTCTGGGATACACACACATCCATTCGAGCAGGGCAGGTCAGACATTCGAGGCAGGGCAGATGCTGGGATTCATGCGATTTTGAAGGTCTGTTTTAAGCGGTGTTTTTGTCGATGAAATAGGCCAGATAAACTGCATAGGATACTTAACATAAGATAAATTATGCGAATATACGGGATACAGTGAATATATGCCGAATATGTGTTTTATATCTCGGATATATGTCCCAGATTTATATATAAACTTTCTTAATAACAAACCCTCCATAGGTTTTATTATCTGTAGTAAAATAACCCCTGTTAGGCACCCAGAAATACGCCTTTCTTCACAAGAAACTATTTTAACTATAAGGAAACATGATGACACACACAATTTATGACAGTTCGACTGATTGGTATGTAGCAGATGATGAAGGCCTAGTGCACTACACTGGACTGGACCAAGAGACTGCATACAAGAGGGCATACAGACTAGGTGCCCAATTCAATGCCTATAAAGATATAGGTAACACAACGGACCCCATGACTGAGTTTTTTGGTTATGTGGACCTTAACTCAGAGGAGCAATAATGGAATATCAAAGAGACCACCAAGAGATGGTTGATACTCTCAAGAACAACCGAAAAATCCTTGACCCAGAGAATAACTGGAGCTTCGACTTTATGGTCGAGGCTCGCAATGTTTATGGCAAGGAGTTGTACTATCCAGCCAACGACAGTGCCCAGCTATTCTTGAGGCTGACAGGCAAAAAGACTTTCGATAAGTATGAGCTCAAGATTATTCAAGATGTTGGCTACAATGTCATTTTCACAACTAAAACAATGGAGGATTTATGAAAGACTTTAAAGCTACTAAATCGTTTTTCTCAAAGAAGCTAAATGAGCCTATAGATGAGGCAGAGTTCCTAGAGGTTATAAGGGAGCTTGAGGAAGCCGAGAAGCTCGCTAAGAGAGAAAAGGCCAGCAAGTGGGGCAGAGATACTAAATAACTTTAACCGGTCCAGCCTTCAAACGCTGGGCCATTTTTTGGAGTATTAAGATATGAATATACAATATGAAAATCTAAGCAAGGGTGAGGCATTTCTAATCAACTGGCAGTACCGAGTTCTAAAGGGTGAGGCAATGGAATTAGCCGATGCCATAGCTAAGAGCGACACAAGGAATAGAGAGGTATTTGATTACTTCTTTCCAGAGTACACTCAAGCAATAACCAACTTTCAATCGAAGTCTGGCTACTGGCCAGCAGTCGAGGTGAAGGCAGGACTACTGGACCCAGACTGGGAAGAGAAGTACAACCAAAGACAACTTAAACTACAGGAGGCAGTATGAGCCAATTAACACAAAACCAGAGGGCCCAAAGAGTGGCCAGATTAAACATTGAAAACGACATAAGAGTGGCCATTGAGAGCCCACATAGCAGAGAGGCTCTTGATGAGGCTGTGAGCAATGTCCATGTCAAGATGAGCCATGAGAGGAGCAGGGCAGGGCAGTCAGCAATGCTGGACCTTGTAGCCACTCAAATAGGCAATGGCTGGCTCGATACAGACTGGCCATTGAGAGACACTTTAGAGTATCTCTCGGTTGAGCCAGAAGAGTTCATTGAATACCTTGAGACAGAGGGCGAAGAGTGGTTTGATGATGACGATAAAATAGAGGAAATCAGAGAAAATCTGATTGACTAACTTTAACCGGCCCAGCCTCCAAGCTGGGCCATTTTTTGGAGTATTAAAAATGTTTACAAGACAACACTATGAGAAGCTCGCAGGGTTCATCAAAGAGAATCAAATCTATTCAGATTATCCGGATAGCATTCGATGGGCAGTTGATGATTTATGCGAATTTTTTAAACAAGATAACCCACGATTTAACGCCAAGCAATTTCGTCTGGCTTGTGGTGATGACAGAAGCGAGGAGGAGTCAAAATGAGCAGATGTGAAAATGAAGTCAGTTACATGACAGAAATAGGGGACTCGATGCAATACAGAGAGACTATGGTTCGCTGTGGCACTACAGACCCTCAAGGTGATAGGTGTATTTGTGAGGAGTGCGAGAACGATTCAAACAAGCTCCGAGCTCATAGAGACCATGTAGCAAATGTTGAGGCCGATAATGCATGGCTCCGTTCAGCTGGATATAATGAATATTAATAATAATAGGGTGCTCTTTTCTCGGAAGAGGGCAGGGCACCCACTCAAAGAGAGGTATGAAATGATACAGACTGATGATTACAGACTAGGAATGCTGGAAGGCGTGTTGAGTTGTTTTCTAGCAGAGGTTATAGATGCAGAGGAGTTCTGGTACACAATGGCTTATCCAATTTGTGCAGAGTCGGACAAAGTCATCCGTAGGCTTAATGAAGAGTTTGAATGGCTGGAGCCAGAGCAGAGGCAGGAGCTAATCGAAGCCTGCCCAAGTTAATTTAAACAGGTCCTGCTTATGGCAGGGCCTACAAACAAGGCCACTCTAGGAGTGGTTTTCTTTGTAGGTGCTTATATATAAGGATGAGTATGCCAGTGATAGCTATGTTCCAAAAACAATTTAAAATGCCTGTATGGGCAAATTTCGAGCTCTCAAGGGGTGTTTCTGGTCCTATTGTTATGGCCCTGCTTAATACCCTTTCCGGTGAGATTTACCTATTGCATACGAATGCAAGGATTATCCAGACCAAACCACCCAACTCCATTACACAAATTGCTTGACAACCGGAGCGATTTGTGGATAATATGGAGTGGGTCCCCTCATGGGCTGTATTTTTTGAAGTCTGGGATGGGGAAAATTTTTAAACAATGGAGAATCTATGGAAAAACTATTTGTAGACATTTTGATTTTCTTATGCGTGTGCATAGGACTATCTATGGCGTTAATACCTTTTTATAAGCATATTAACGATGATATAAACAAGCGATATAAGGAGGAAGAGTGAGAGTGTATGATAAGAAATTTATTATTTACTGCTATGGTGAACATTGGCATATAAATTGGTTGAAAAATTCAGATGTAACACTTGAAGAGTTTTTCAAAAAATATGATGTAGAAATTGTTGACACAAATATTGATGGGGAGGAAGAGTGAGTAGGCTAGGTAATTTAAAATATTGGACCCTAGCAGATGGACAATGTGTTAGGGTTGAAGATGTTATGTTAAGAACAGGACTAACTTATACCGGAGCATCCTCTAGGCTTAGGAGATATACTAGGCCGGAGGATGTTTTTGCGTCTAAGAAACAGCAAGGTATACCAAAAGGCTCCACCTTAAAGAAAATTAAGTGGGTCAGTGCACCAAGCAAGGTTTGTTGGGGTATACAGTACGAATCAGAGTGGGAAGATGGCATTCTTAGGGAAAATGGTCCTACTGATAGGTATGGCCAGCCTTTAGGTCGCAGAGAATTGCTGGCTCTTGCTAAGTATAGAGATAAATTACGCCAAGAATGGCTTGATAATAATGATATAATAAATAAGGAGGTAAATGATGACTGAAACATGGCTAGAAAAACTAGAGCGTGATATTACTAGAAAAAATAAGGTAAGGAAACAATTACGCAAGGAGATTGATGATAAAATAGACCAGCTAAGATTGCTTGACAAGGACATTGATGATACTTTAGACAAAGCATTAGCAACTGACCAACCAAGCAGGACTGATGTTGAGTGGGACTTATTAAATGAAAGATTAAATGGAGGTGAGTAAATGAAAGATATTACAAAGAAAGTGCATAAAGCAATTTTTGAAATGGATAAAGATATTATATTTACTAAACATGAGTTGTTTATGGCACAAGGACCGAGCTGGAACTTTGAGCTAGATGAAGAACAACTTTTAGACAAAGCATTGGAACTTGAGTTTGTTACTAAGATTGGTGATGACAAATACTTGATGAACAATGATTATATACCTTTAAAAGAAAGAGGAGAAAAAGAATGAATAACACTAAAGTAAAGTATGTAAAGGATAGAGTTGAATTAACCATGTCATTAGATGCCTACAATAGAATGTGTAAGCACTTTAATGTATTGCATGATGCCATGAATGATTACGGAGAAACATTAGACTTTAAATTAACCCAAATAAGTGGCATAGATGACCTAAGATATGCCTTGCTACATAATATGGGCTTTAAACGAGTGCATGATGGCTTCTACAGTGAATATAGAATACCACGCAAGGGGGAAGAATAATGACTAACCCAAATGATAATATGAATGCTTATAAGCAGGCATTACAAATCAACAGAGATTTAAAAAAGGAAAATGATTTACTGAAGGAGGAAATAGAATCCCTTTGGATAGATTTGACAGGATGTGAGAAAAGAATAGGAGAACTTATTAAAAGGCTAGGCAAGGAGCAATTAAATGAAAATTAAAAATTATATAATGTGGTGTGAGGATAATGGCCATGTCAATGAGTATGGTGAGGCCAACAGCATGGCATACGCTGACGAATACATGCAGACCCTAGAATATGAGAAGGAGCATAGGAATCAAGCTCTACAGAAGGAGCTAGAGGAGGCTGACCCAGACTCTCTGTATGGCATGATGCATTCTATGGGTAAGTTACTCAAAGAAAGAGAAAAGATTAAAAAGTAAGAATATTCGTAACTTCAATAGCATGTTACAATACTGTTATTCTAAGTATGACATGCTATTGAAACTCTTTAGTATATATATACTAATAGTAATACATACATAGAAGAATACTTAGTATTACTAAGAGTGTGTTAAGTTTTTACTTCCATTTTTCTTAATGCACTTTTAGTGGTATTAACTACTAGGTGGCCCAGCCTTTGGGTAGAATGTTAACTATAGGAGATGTACACATGAGTGATTATATATCATTGACAGGTGAAGTTGTTTTTAATAAACTAGTAAATCCAGATTTATATATGGGTAATAGTAAGTACGCACTTACCATTGCTTTAGATAAAGATGGTAAAAAGTTAGCTGAAAAGAATGGCCTTACGACTAAGGAGTATGAAGGTAAGACACAGATTACTTCTAAACGTAAGTCTGATTTTGGTCAGCCTAAAGTTTTTGATGCAGACAAGAATCCGGTAGAAGCATCACATGTTTCTTTGTTTGGTGATAAGGTAACTATGCTAGTTAAGAAAGGCAAAGCACCTTACGATTCATACACTTACCTTGAAAGAGTCCGAGTGGATGAGAAGGCTGAAGGTGTAACGGAGTACGACCAAAGCGAATTTTAATTTCGTAATTTAAAAGTTAGGTTATAATTTTGGGGCATCTTCGGATGCCCTATTTAATTTAAGGGAGTAGAAAATGGACAATGAGTTAGTAAGAAAGGAACAATGCCCAGACTGTAAGAGTAAGGGAAAGGATACAAGTAAGGACAATTTGGCTGTCTATTCAGATGGTCAGACCCATTGCTTTGCATGTGGAGAACATGGATTTACAGAGCACAGGGGAGGCGAGGCATTAGGTGGGGTAAAAGTAAAAATCAAGAACTCTGAATGGATGCACGATTACAGAGGTGAATTCTATTCACTTCCCGATAGGAAACTTAGAGCAGAAACTTTAGAGAAGTTTAAGATTAAATGTGAGAAAGGACCAAAGGGTGATATTATTAAGCACCACTATCCATACCATAATCAGAAAGGTGAGATGGTTGGTATAAAAACTAGGATAGTTGCTAACAAATCTTTCTCTGGTAAAGGTGATACTACTAATACTAATATGTTATTTGGCCAGAGCTTATTTAGGTCCGGAGGAAAATTCCTTACTATTGTAGAAGGCGAGCTTGATGCTTGCTCTGCCTATGAGATGTTTGGCAGTAGATGGCCTGTTGTATCAATTAATAATGGTGCCCATGCTATAAAAAATATAAAAAATAATTTAGAGTGGATTGATTCTTTTGAAACTGTGGTCATTTGTTTTGATAATGATGAGGCAGGCCGAGAATCAGCCAAGCAGGTAGCACCAATTCTTGGACCTAATAAGTGTAAGATATTAACTCTTGCTAAGCACAAGGATGCCAGTGATTACCTAAGTAGTGGGGATACTAAGGCGTTCTATGATGAGTGGTGGAATGATGGAAAAGATTACATAGTAAGTGGTGTTGCTACTGTTGATGAGATGAGAGAAGCTCTACTAGATTATAAAAACACAGAACTCATGCCTCTGCCCGAATCTTTTGGTAATTTAAACTACATGATGAGAGGAGGGATAGCGAGAGGTGAGCTAGTTTCTATTATTGCTCATACTTCTATTGGTAAGACTACTATTCTTAATGAATTGATTTACCACTTTGCTACTAAAACAAAAGAGAAGATAGGATGTTTCATGGTTGAGGATAATATTGATGAAACAATTAGAAAGGTAGTGAGTGTACATACTACTGAAAACCTACAACTTATGAAACCAGAAGAACTTAATGTTGATAATATTATGGACTCTGCTATAAAGATAGGCTTTGGTTCCAGTATTCAACTACATAATGATGGTGGTGGTAGTATTGATATTGATGAGATGTTCTCTAAGATTCGCTACTTTGTAAAGGGATTAGGATGTACTATAATATTGGTAGACCCATTACATACAGCAATCAAGAACTTAAGTAATGAGAATATTGAAGAAGTAATGGACAGGTTTATTAAGCTGTGTAAGGAAACTAAAGTAGCAGTCATCCTAAGTACCCACACAAGGAAGCCAGATGATGGTGCCCATCCTCACAAGATTAGTGAATATGATGTGAAAGGTAGTGGAGCAATACCACAGGCCTGCCATGCTAACATACTATTCAGTAGGGATAAGCTGGCTGAGGATGAGTACACTAAGAACTCAACTAGAATAAGAGTACCTAAGTTAAGAAGGACAGGTCAGACTGGCGAGGCTGGATGGGCATACTTTAATCCAGAAACTGCTAGGCTAGAGAAAGGAGTTAACCCAGATGTTGGAGGATGGAATAACGATGCTGACTTTTAGTTGCGACATAGAAACTGATGGTTTAAATCCTTCTGTAATCTGGTGCATAGCTATTCAGAATATTAATGATGAGAGCACACGAGTGTTTTATCCTAACTTGGATAGCGATTTTAATAATTGGGTGCAGTCTGGTGAGGTAGAGACTTTAGTATTTCATAATGGCATAGCATTTGATGTGCCTGTGTTAGAGAGGCTATTGGGCACAGACTTTACTGGTATATGTATTGAAGATACCATGTTACTTAGTCAACTAGATAGCCCACGCAGAGAAGGTGGACATTCCCTTGCTAACTGGGGTGAATACTTAGGCTATCCTAAAGGAGACCATGAGGACTGGTCTAAGCTAAGTGATGAGATGGTTGAGTATTGTTTGAGAGATGTGGAGATTACTACTAAAGTTTATAGGATTTTAATGCAAAAAGGATTAAGTAAGGATGCTATAAAACTTGAGTACGCTACTAAAAAACACTGTACCTTACAAGAAAAGAATGGCTGGCTCTTTGATGAGCATGGTGCAGTACATATACTACAGCAGATTAATGAGGACTTAAGAAAAGCAGAGGAAGAAGTACATAAAAACTTTCCACCTCTACCTGTATGGAAAAGTAAGAAGCCTATTAAGAAGTCAAGCAGATTCAATAAGGACCTTACCAGAAGCATAGCATATCAAAGGGAAGTTGATTTAGAATGTCATACTAATGAGGAGGATGACTATGGATACTGGACCTACCCAGAATTAAACTTAGGTAGTAGACAGCAGGTAGGTAGACATCTTATGCATTATGGCTGGAAGCCGGAGGTTTTTACTGAAACAGAAAGACCGAAGGTTGACGAGTCTACACTTAAGGATGTAGATATTCCAGAGGCAAAGATAATAGCTAGGTACTTAATGTTACAGAAGAGAAAGGGCCAAGTTGACTCATGGTTGGATGCTCTGGATGACAGAACTGGTAGAATACACTGCCGAGTACATACTATGGGCACTGTCACGCACCGAATGTCTAGCAGTAAACCTAATTTACAGCAGGTAACTGCCAGTAGTAAAGAGTATGGCCCAGAGATGAGGGCACTGTTTACTGTGCCGGAGGATAAAGTATTAGTAGGTGCTGACCTTTCTGGCTTGGAGCTTAGGTGCCTCGCCCACTATATGAAGAGTGATAACTACACAAAGGAATTACTGACTGGGGATATACATGCAGTAAACCAGAAGTTAGCAGGACTTAAGACAAGGGATAAAGCCAAGACATTTATATATGCTTTCCTTTATGGTGCAGGGGATGCCAAGATTGGTAGTATTGTAGGTCAGGATAGCAGTGTAGGTAAAAACATTAAGGAACGGTTCCTGAAAAACACACCATCCCTAGCTAAACTGAAACAACAGGTAGGAAAAGCCTCAGACAAAGGATACTTAAAAGCATTGGATGGTAGACACGTTAGAGTTAGGAGTGAACACGCCTCCCTTAACTTTCTATTACAAAGTGCAGGTGCTATAATAGCTAAGAGAGCTTGGGTTATCTTCCATGAATTAGCTACTCATTTAGATTACAAACAGCTTGGCGTTATCCATGATGAGATACAGATTGAATGCAGTCCAGATGATGCAGAAGAGATAGGCAAGCTAACCGTTAAAGCAATGGAATTGACAACAGATTATTACAAACTAAGATGCCCAATATCGGGTGAGTATAAAATAGGGAGGAGCTGGAATGAAACACACTGATGAAATAAAAGTACATTGGAATGAGAATAGAAAGAAAGATAATATTAATCCACACTACTACACACAAGGGATAGATTGTATAGATTATATTACTTCAAAGAACATGAGTTTCCTTGAAGGAAATGTGGTAAAATATGTAACACGACACAGAATGAAGAACGGACTAGAGGACCTACATAAAGCACAATGGTATTTAGAGCGTTTGATAAAGGATTATAATGAGAAGGGAGAAGCAAGTGAAACTAGCAAATAGTAAAAATATACAGACAGTAATACCAGACATATATGAGGTAATGAAGTCGAAGAGTTATTCTGGAGACTTAAATGCAATAGCAATGCAGGCTGGGCGAGAGGTAGAGGAGGCAATTAAGAATGCCTTTGAGCCTTACGAGCAAAAAACAAACTTAAGGATGTCTAGTATAGGCAGATGTGAAAGGGCACAGTGGTATAATGTGAAGGGGTACACAGCGGAGGAGATTGAAGGGAGCGTGTACCTCACCTTTTTGCAGGGCCATGTACTAGAGGCTGTGATTGTGGCCCTAGTTAAACTAGCCGGACATAGGATAGAGGACCAGCAAAAGAAACATACTATTGAAGGAGTCAATGGCTCACAGGATTGTACTATTGATGGTGAGCTTGTGGATATTAAGACAGCAAGTGCATGGTCTTGGGACAATAAGTTTACAGACACAGGTATAAAGGATGATGGCTTTGGTTATATCAAACAGCTATCAGCTTATGGTAAAAACGACAACAGAAAGCATGGATATTTCCTTGCTCTAAATAAAAACAAATCAACTCTCAAGTTGTGTAAACAGGAACTTGAACAAGATGTAGATACTTTTATTGTTGACTTAAAAGATAAAATGGAATCGGATACACCGCCTATGAGAATAGCTAACGCTACTACTATGACTAAATCAGGAGAGGAGAAACTGTGCATGACTTGTGCATTCTGTGGATTCAAAGAGGATTGTTATGGTAGCTTAGATGCTAGACCTATTCCGTCAGGCAAGATAACCAATTATTTTGTTGATAATAAAGGAGCAAGTTTTTGAAACAATTACCAGAACTAAAAAAGTTCATCGCCTCTACTTATGATACATGTTTGATATGCGATGAACTTGAGATTGAACCAGAAGAATTATTAGATGCCTTTGAGGATAAATTAATACAGAAAAAGGATAGATTCCTAGAAGACTTTGAAGAATAAAACATTTCTTTACTGGTTAGTATTTAAGATTAGTTACCACACTACCTTTATATATTATTTTATTAAAGGTTTAATTAAAGGAAAAGACAAGTGAATAAATTACCAAATGATTACCAGAATTTTATAGCACTAAGCAGGTATGCTAGGTGGCTACCGGAAAAGAACAGAAGAGAGACATGGAAAGAAACAGTAGCACGCTACTTTGATTTCATGGAAGAACATTTAAAAGAGAATACTACCCAAGAACTAGTACCTAAGACTAGAAAGATACTTGAGGATGCTGTAGTTAATTTAGAAGTTATGCCTAGCATGAGGGCCTTGATGACAGCAGGACCTGCACTAGCTAAGAATCATATAGCAGGCTATAACTGTGCCTACCTAAGTGTTGACCACTGGAAAGCATTTGATGAATGTTTATTTATTCTCATGCATGGTACTGGTGTAGGCTTTAGTGTTGAAAGACAATTCGTTAACAAACTACCAACTGTTCCAGAAGAATTAGTAGATGTTGATGATACTATTGTTGTACAGGATAGTAAGGAAGGTTGGCAATCAGCGTTCCGTAAGCTGATAACTTATTTGTATGATGGTGAGATGCCCAAGTGGGATTTCTCTAAGGTTAGACCTAAAGGCTCCAGACTAAAAACATTTGGTGGCAGGGCTAGTGGGCCAGAACCTTTAATAGATTTATTTTATTTTTCTACTACTATATTTAAAGAAGCTGTAGGTAGAAAGCTGACTAGCTATGAGTGTCACCGCATGATGTGTAAGATTGCGGAGGTAGTTGTAGTAGGTGGGGTCAGGCGTAGTGCGTTGATTTCCCTCAGTAATTTGACTGATGAGCGTATGCGTAATGCTAAGAGTGGTCAGTGGTGGAGTGATACACCAGAGATGGCACTCTCGAATAACAGTGTATGTTATACAGAGAAGCCGGACATAGGAATCTTTATGAAAGAATGGCTGTCATTGTATGAGTCTAAGTCTGGTGAGCGTGGTATTTTCAATAGAGAAGCAGCAATTAAACAGGTCGCTTCTATAGGCAGGAGAGATACTGACCATAACTTTGGCTGTAATCCTTGCAGTGAAATCATCCTCAGAGATGGCCAATTTTGCAACTTAACAGAGGTAGTGATACGCAGAGCAGACACACAGAAAGATATACTCCGTAAGGCAAGATTAGCCACCATACTGGGCACGTTTCAAGCAAGTCTTATAGGCATTAAAAGACTTAGGCCAAAATGGGTACAAAATACAGAAGAAGAATCATTGTTGGGAGTCTCATTAACTGGTATAATGGACAATAGTTTTATGAATGGTTCTAGTGACTCGGACAAACTACCAAATTTCCTTGCTAAGATTAGAAAAGAAGTTGTAACTACTAACAAGGATTGGGCCGAACTACTTGGTATCAGTCAGTCTACTGCTACTACTGCTATTAAACCTAGTGGTACAGTCAGTCAGTTAGTTGATAGTGCCAGCGGTATACATACCAGACATAATGATTATTATTTAAGAAGAGTAAGAGCAGATTCCAAAGACCCCATAGCACAGTTAATGGAGGACCAAGGCATCCCCTGTGAGCCGGATGTAATGAAGCCTAACAGTGTTAAAGTGTTTACATTTCCAATGAAAGCACCAGAGGGTGCTGTACTTAGAGATGATAGAACTGCTATAGAACAACTAGAGTTATGGCTTACATACCAGAGACACTACTGTGAGCATAAGCCTAGTGTTACTGTTAGTGTGAGAGAACATGAATGGATGGAAGTAGGTGCATGGGTGTACAAACATTTTGATGAGGTCAGTGGTGTTAGTTTCTTACCACACTCTGACCACTCATACCAACAGGCACCTTATGAAGATTGTACTAAGGCTGAGTATGTAGCACTGGCCAAGAAGATGCCAAAAGCTGTAGACTGGAACTTGATTAGCACATATGAGCTTACAGATATGACAGTTGCAACTAAGACATTAGCCTGTACTGGAAATATTTGTGAGATGGTAGATTTAACAGAAGAAGAGAGGGAGGTAGAATGAATACAATATTATTAATAATAGCATTACAAGTAGCTGTTATACTTTTAGCGGGGTGTAGCACTTTACAAGATAAGATGGATGAACTGAACGGGTGTGAGGTTCCACCAATTCATACTATGTGTGAGCCAAACGAATCATTACTTATCTGTGATTCAGAAGACAGAATTAATTGCCAAGGGTGGATAGAAGAATGAGTAAAATAAAAGAACTAGCTATTTTTTATTTACTGTCACTTATCTGTACTGGTTGTCTAGTGTATATAGTCATGTGGCTAACAGCAGTAAGTGATTGGATGATATCAATGGGTTGGTTAGTATGAAAGTAAATTTAATTCGAAAGCTATGGAAAGAAAAGGTAGAGGTGCCTGTGCTAGAAAGAAAGATAAACAAAATCCTCAAGGTAATAGATGTTAAACTTAAAAGGAGTAAAAATGTTAGAGAAAATTAAGAATGGTGCTGATGGTGCTATAGATGTAGGTATTAAGTTGATTAGCTTATCAATTGTGTTACAGATTATCTTTGGACAAAAGGTAGCCTTCCTAACAGGAAACGTAATTGGTTCTATACTTGATATAGTTTGGACTCTTGGTAATGCAGGACTGGCAGGAATAATTGCCGCTGGTATTATCTGGAAACTACTCGATAAAGACATCACGAGTGGAGGCAAGTAAGCCAATCAAAAAACCTAGTGGTCTTGTTCAACTAGACAAGACTGCTAGACTCTACAAAGAATTACAAAAGAAAAAGAAAGACACTAATCCAAGACTTTGGAAATCAGACTGGAGGAAGTAATGGACAACCCAATAGTATTTAACATAGCACCTGTAGTAGCAAGTAGACCAAGAGTAACAAGGTGGGGAACATATTTTGCAAAGAAGTATTCTGCATTTAGAGAAGAGTTTGCAGAACTACTCACTGATTACAAAGCTGTACCAGTATCCGGACTATTGTCTGTAAGGTTAGACTTTTATGTCCAACTACCTAAGTCATGGTCAGCTAAGAAGAAACGAGAGAAAGAAGGGAAGCACTGTGATAACAATGCAGATATTGACAACTATGTTAAGGCCACCTTGGATGGCTTAGAGGGTCAGTATTATGAGAATGATAAACAAATTGCGATAATAAGAGCACGCAAGTATTGGTCAGACAATGGGCGTATTGAATTTGAACAAAGGGAATTAAAAGGAGAAGAACTTGTCACTAAATAATAGTAAAGACATTAAAGTATTGCGTGGTTGGGATGTGGATTTAGCATTTGGTAAGCAGTGGGAAGAACATATAGATGAAATGTTTTCCGGTGCTAAGAAGTGTGAGGTAAAAACGGAGAGAGATGTTTGGGCTAGAACAGGTAACATCTGTATCGAGATTGAAAGTTATGGTAAACCTTCGGGCCTAACTAGCACAGAGGCTGAGCTATGGGTACATAACTTAGTTAAGGATGGGGAGTTGTGTTGTAGTTTAGTATTTAATACTGATAAGCTACGCAAAACAATGGAAGAGATGGAACCTTTTGTTATAATGGGCGGTGATAACAAAGCATCTAAGCTGTACTTAGTTAAGATTGAAAAGTTAATTAGGGCTTTACAGAACTAAAGAACATATCAGGAGCTTGGCCAACTAGAATATCTCTAATTTCATTATCATTAAAATCTCTGGCGTTTGTTTCAGGTAATTCCATGGCGTCTAAATGAGATATTAATTCCCTTCTAGTCATTGTATCCACATTTTTTCTTCTTGTTCTGTTTTTATTTGGTATCTTTAAGTTTGATTTTGGATATACGTCCCTATTCCACTGCTGTTGATAAGCAGGCTGTACAGAATTAGGCTTTACAAAACTAGGAAGCTCGCCTCTAGCCATAGCATCTCTTACAGCAGACAGTTGTGTTGGTGTAAGATTTTTATGGTCCAGACCAGTATCATTTCTACCGGTATATACTAACTCACTATTATCAAAATCCCATAAGGACTGTTGCCTAGTAAATGAACCTAGTTGTATAGCTAGGTTTTTTTGTTCTTGAGGAAATATAAGTGTTAAGTCAATGCTTGATATTTTTCCATCGGTATCATCCAAAGTAAACACACCAATCTTTTCACTAAGTCTATTTTCTTTTAGAAACTTTTTAATCTTACCTCTAATCATAGCTGGTGTTAAGTTCTTAGTATTTACATTAACAGATATAACAGCTACGCCTATACCACCACCAGTATAGCGACTACCATCTATGTTAAATGTTTCTCCAAAAGCAGAACCATTCTTCATATCTTCTACAGTTTCTGAGATAGCATCAGCATCAGACGCATAAGGATAGCTAGGATTGGACAATTCTTCTGGAAGCAACCCTACCTTCTGCGGAGCAAAGATAGTGTCTGATTCGGAAGCATTCTTGTTCTGAGCACCGTAGGGTCCAAAATTTACCCATGAGTTCTGGCCTCTAGTTTCAGTAGCTAATGCTCGTTGAGCCGGATTAGTATACATAGCAGAGTGAGATAGAAAAGCATTCTCTTCGCCCTCAGCTCTGAATCCTATACCATTTTTAGCATGACCATAATAATCATGCACAACTCTAAAGATGTCATTAGCTAGAGCAGTCTGCCCAGATATTTTATGTTGGGTTTCTTGAAGTAAAGGATTGTCAGCTAGGCTTTCACCCTGCCCATGCCCATCTCTTGTGGAATAAACCCACATATGATTGTTGGTAACTATATCTTCTACTGCTTGACTGGGTATTTCATACGGAGACAAAGTACCGTTTGGGATAAATTCGACTTGCAAACCATTGGCAATTATTTCTTCATATTGTGCTAGAGTTTCTGTTATTAATGCTTGGTATGCGTTGGCTGTTTCTGGGTCACTAGGGTTATGTTGCATTTCTTCATAAGCCTTAGCAACTTGCTTAGCAAAATTCTCATCTAGCTTTTGGTATTTATCTGGAGTTCGCTTATTAATACCGGCCTTATCTTTATATGCTTGAGCTTCCTGTACAATTTTCTGAGACGATACTGTATTGGAACCATCTTCTCTTCTAAGACTCTCTTCTAATCCACTATCAATAGCTAACTGTATTGAAGGAGCATACGGTTTATGTAAGAATCCTTCCTTTGTATTCATTGCACAGAACTTAGGCATTAATCTGTCTCCATTTGTTCGGCTACAATTGCACCTACTGTTGCTCTTAATATTAAATCAAATACTGCCTCTGGACTGCCACCAATCATTGAACTTAGTCCATCTTCAAAAACACCATTAGTAAAATCACCAATTAAATTTAATGTAGGACCTGCTAATGTTCCCACTAAATCCCTGTCTGTTACATAAGGTACACCTATAGCACCAATAATATCCCTTGGTCCTCTCTCTACATCCACTCCTTTGATAGCATCTTTGATTGCTAAAGCCAATGCAGCCATACCTAGTGCTGTACCAACAGCAGCAAGTGTAGCTACCTTACCCATTAAGTCTGGAGTACATGCTTTAGGATTCATCTTACGCACTACTCTCTTAGCAATAGTATTACCAAATAAAACAGGGAAGGATTTTAACTGGGCTAACAGTTGGGCTTCTGGGTTAGACATCCATAGTGGGCGATTACCAGCTTGTGGTTCTAATGCTACATCTGTAGTAATCTTTCTTATCCAAGGTATTAATAAATCTCTAACTCTAATTTGTGTACCATCTTCCTTTGTCATCATAGCATCTAAGAACTCATCATTCATAATGTCTATTTTACCACGACCAGTCCTAATCATTGTATCAAAATCTTTAAGAGTCATACCATTTTCTGTCAGCTCTCGTTGAAGCAGTAGTTTTTGATTTCCTTTAAGACCTTTTAATTTCTTAGCTTGACCTTGAATCATTTTCAATCCGGCCACAGCAGTCCATGTACGTACAAAGTTAGTATACTGTGTTAGAAATAAACCAGCAGGTGTACGGAAATAAGTCTGTAACATTTGGTTGTTATCACCAGCAAATAATTTATCTATTTTTTCATTCATTCTAGGGTCTATAGCAAAACCCATAAGTCTAATTAAATCTCTACCAAAAGATGAGCTGGCTTGCTTGCCTTCACCTCCAGAATATATACTATTCTTAATACCATTAAGTACACTAACAGCTACTATAGGAGCAGCCTTCAATGTATTTATAAATCCTACTCTTTGAGGAATCCAAGCTGGCTCAGTCCATGAGCTTATAGTAGCTAGTCCTAAATATTTTACTGCAACAACAGTGCCTATTGCTTTGTATGTATTATGTCGTATTCTGTCACCTTCATCCTGTGGCCGCTTATATACATTGTGGTACGCATCATATAAATCCCATACTTTTTGAGCATCCTTCTCTTCAAAGACTTTACTTTCTAGTAGTGTATCTACATTGTCTGCCAGTCTATTAGCATTATTAGCACCAAAGGCTTGTGCTGATGCAATTCGAGTTGAAGAATTTAAAAGATATTCAGCCATAGAATCTAGTGGACTCTTTCTTCTAAACTCATCTGGTAATTTATCCCACTTAGCATCTCTTCGTTTTTCAAAAGAAGATGGTCCTTTGCCTTCTCTCTTTCTTCCTTTCCTAATCTGATAAGAAGTTAGAGTAGAAGGATTAACACCATTAAGAATATCATTTAATATTTCTTGTGCAAGCTCATCTTTAGTTTGAACTACTATACCATTGTCATCTTTTATATCTTTTAACCCTACTAATTCTGGGTCTACTAAAGCAGCCAAGAATCTCTCCTGAGCTTTAGGGTCGTCTAAACTCTTACGGTCAATTCCTCTAGTTAAATATCCTTTTACAAAACCAATACTTAAACCATCCTTACCCAGTGTAGTTGATAAATCCTTCCAAACATTATTAGATATTTTCTTAAGTCGAGTGATGTCTTTTTCTAAGTCTCTCATTCTTGAGGCACCTATCTTACTTCTCACAGCAGACTTTAGTTTTCTATTAGGCTTATCTTCTAAGCGTGCACCTATATACTTGTCAATATCCTCTCTTACTCTTGAGAATAATTCACCAGTAAAAGGTAAATTCTTTTGCCACTTTTCTTTTATGTCAAAGAACTCCTTACCATGCTCACTGTACTTAATATGTTTCAGGGTATTAAAGGAAGGGTTGCTTTGTGTTTCTCCACTGCCACTTTCGGTCCCCATAAAACTACGGACTGTATCATCAAGAGCTTTGAATTCTTTTCCTGTTTTTACTTTTCGAACTGCCTCTTGTATTGACTCGCCAGAACGTTTAAGTAAAGCATTCATAGCCTGCCCACCTAATTCAGAAGCCTTAGATTTTTCTAATCTCTCCCATTGAAATAACTCTGGTGTTACAGGGTCTGCTTCTGGTAAATCTATAGAAGGTTTGCCGGGACCTACATACGACTCAACTAATTTTTCATACTCTTTATTATAATTATCTACATTTATATTGTATTGGTCTTTTGCTTTTTCTAATGTTTCAATGTTGGCTGCATCTAGGTTTGCTTCGTCTGATTTTAGTTGTCTATTTTTTGCAGTAGCTTGTCTGGCATTAAATGGTGAAGCCATAATACTACCAGAAGCACCACCAATTAGAGCATCACTTAATACTTGTTCGCCCTCTACTCCAGCCAAACCTAATTCAGAAGTACGCATTAAGTTAATACCCTGTAAGGCTTCTGTCGCAGCTTCACTTCCTGCTGTGTATAGAGTAGCCTTAGCTCCTCTCACAAGCATCTTAGATAAAGTCTCTAGTTGTTCTGTGTTTAATCTATTTAAGGATGCCTTTAATGAATTTGCATTTAATTTAGTTTTCTTAAATAATTTAGTAGTTTGAGTAGGCATGTACAAATCTAACAGTACATTTTCTATAGCAGGTATTATTGCATTCCTAATTTCTGCTGCACTCATATCATCTTCTCTCTTACCAGCAGCAGAAGCATGAATTTGTACGCCTTCATTTAATTGGGCTAAGAAGTTTAAAGCTGTAGTAGCACCCGCAGACATAGTTCCGACAGCCATTCTTCCAGCTGTAGGATTTCTAAACATAATAGAAGCTAGTCCTAATCCTAATAGGTTGACTGCATTATGTGTTGTTCCCTCGGCAACTCTCTCAAGTACCCAAGGTAGTATATGCTCTTGCTCGCTTAGAGTTCCGGGATGTGTTTGGTAATATTCTTGTAAGGCTTCTTCACCTTCGGATTTAATATCATCACCATAATTCTTTAACCACTTTGGAACACCATATGCTCTATCGAGGTAGTCAATACCACCACCCATAGACATCTTAAATAAATTCCAAGAAGCACCAATAGAATCAGAGTTACCACCACCCATGCCATCTGAGGTTAACCTATTTAAGTTAGCCTCTAGCATTTCGTTATCTTCTTGTAAAGAATCTAATCCTGAAATAGAATCTAAACTACCAACATCAAAGTTAGATAGGCCCTTGAGAGCTTCTTCTTCTTCTATTAAATTCATAATATTTTAATTATAGAAATGCGTTTTGTACGCTAGATAAAAACCCTTTGGTATTACTGAGAATACTGCTTGTTTTAGACTCTCCTCCACCATCATCATCATTACCTGTGTCCTCATCTAATAAACCATTCTCTAATGCATACTGTACAGTTTGAGCATTAACTGGTAGACCTGCTTTTTCTAGTGCATTAGAAACCCTTAGATTATCTGGAGTAGGTGCTACACCTTTAGCCATTAGTCCGTGGAATTTTCTTAGTAAAGCCCCTGCATCTCTATCAGCTTTTTTGTCTAGCTCATCCTGACTCATACCCCAAGGAGCCCACCCTGCTGTCTCAACTAATTGTTTTGCTAATTCTCCCTGTGTTGGCAACATATTCTTCCATTGAGTATACTGTCTATTACTTGCTGTTGCATTTAATGTTGCTTGGGATGAAGCTGCATCTAGTTGATTATTATTATACGCTATTCTATCATCGCTAAGTGCTTGATAAGGGTCAGTTCCCCTATCTTCTGGGTATAGTCCCATGTAAGCTAATCGTGCCATAGCTTCTCTCATTCTGTTATTGCCCGGTACGTCTCCTTCTCTTGTCTTGTACCAGTAATCGCTTTGTGCTGGATTAGGACTAAACAAGTTAGAAAACATATCTCCAATATTACCAGTGTAACCTTGTTGTTGAGTTACGCCTCCATTAAAAGCATTTGCATTAGCATTAGTAGTAGTTCCACCAGAACCGTTGTATTGACTAAATAAACTAGCATCATTACTAAGAGCATTTATTGATGTAACAGGAGGTTTACCATCATCTTTGTCAACGACTACTTCATCATCTTTCTTAACAATTACATTTCCATCTTCATCAACTTCAGGACCACCGGCTGCACCCTTAGAAGCAGCTATTATTTCATCAACCTTTGTTTGTATTTGTGTCATTAAAGGTACTTCAGAATCAACTGTCATCTCATAGGCTTCTGCACCTACACCAATTTTAATTACATTACCAGCAGTTAAGAATTTTCCGTTAGTGAATGGCATTAATTTCCATAAGGTTTTTAGGGCAAACTTGCCACCTGCCTTAGTTACCCAAAGTTTACTACCAGCTTTAAGCCAATCACGATTTTCTATATCTGTCTTTATACCAGCTGCCCAGTCTTGTAAGAGTTGTGGAGAGTTGTCATCAATAGAATCAAACATCTTATCCATACCAGTCTCAATTATTGTATTGTATATTTTTGAACGGATAGAATTTGGATTATCTGGGTCATTGAAGTCTTCATACCAGCGAGGACCAACTTGTATTTTATCAGTATTCTCTTCTGCTTTATCTTGTTCTTCAGCTATTACTAATTCTGCACCTAAATCCTCCACATCATCATCAGCTTCTAGGTTGTAGTTACCACCATCATATATCTGTTCATCTTCAGCAACTGGTTGATTATCAGGATTAAGTTTAAGTCCATCATACTTAAATATTCCATCATCACTAGGAGTATTCAAATATCCACCATTAGCATCATAACTAGCATCTTCCATATTAAATCGTTCTAACGCAGCATTATTAAATAAATTTGCATCACTCTTTTGTTGCTCTTCATTTACAAACTTACCACGCATATATGTTCTTGGGTCATAGTTAGTTAGTCCAATATTAGAATCTTTCTCATCACGAAGTAATTGTTCTTCTTGTCGTGCTATCTGTGCCATATGAGCTGCTCTTTCACCCGGCTTTTCAGCATACTGGTCACCACTTCTTCCTCCATAACCAGAAGTCGAGTATGACTTAGGTTGTGCTCCCGCTACTGAATCTTGGTAGAATTTGGCTTGTTCTGCAAGGGCTGGATTACTTTGCCAATCCTCTCCAAAAGCTGGTATTTGCGTCATAATCTGGTCGTACCGCTCTGCCTCTGCTAATGCTTGAGCATCTCCGCCACCTTGAAAATCTAAACTTATTGGCTGACCATTTACATCAGTAGGTTGATTGATTGGAATTTCTGGCTCATAGTCTCCTAGTCTATTTTTAGGGCCATACCACGACTCTGGATTTTCTGAAAAAGTATCTAACATACTTGGGTCGTTGTCTTGGAAGCCAGTGTAATTAGGATACTTTTTTAAATCAGCTGCTCTATTATCTGCTGCTGTATTAAGCATATCTTGATGCCAAATAGTACCCGGAGAGAAATCATGTCCTTGTGGTTGAGGAGGCACAGTCATCCTTCCTTGCAAGTCACCACCATTTGCTCCAGCTCCCGGATAAAACCCTGTAGAATCAGGACTAAATCCAAAATTAGCTCGGTCTCTTATTAATGCTTCTTCACCCTGCTGGGCCCAGATGCTATTCACATAGTTATTTCTATCTCGTAGTTCAAGAGTAGCATCTTTGTTAGCGTTCATAGGATACTGCATATCCTCTGGTCCATAGCCGGTTGGCCAATTAGGTTTCCATTCCTCTTCAAACCATTGTGCATCCTTTCCGCCAATCTCCATACACTCTTGTTTTCCTACACCTCTTCTAAAGGCAACAGTTCCAGCTGATTTATGGCCCTCTGGATATACCCATCTACAAATACTAGCCATTATCTACCACCTCCGAAATTTGCGTAAATGTCTTTAGGTGTCTTAGGCCTAGCACTTACTTTTGTACTTTTCTTTGTTGAAATTAATTTATCAATACTATTCTTAGTTGTAACTGGAATTGATTTATAGTTCCTTCCCGGAGGCCCAGATGCTCCTGTGCCTGCCGATGGTATTCTAGGTTTCGCTGCTCTATTATCTGCCGCAATTTGGGCCAAAGTTTTCTTAGGTGTTGTATCTACCACTGGCTTCTTAAACCTTTCGTTCATCATTTTTTGACTCTTTTCAATTAATGCCCTGTTTTCTGCTGGAGTCTTAGCTGGATACTTTTTACTGAAAGCAACTTGTGCATCCATAGCTGCTTGCATAGAAGGATAGTGTCCTTTCTTCCAATTAATGCGTGCTGCATCTAACATCACTTGAGCATTAGGTGCTGAGTCTCGCATACTTGGAGGTACATTATTCTGCATTGGAGCAGTTCTATCATAATATCCATAGTCTCTAACAATTTGTTCTGGTGTACCTGTAAATTTCTGACGGTCTGGTGGTCCACCGGCAGGCCCACTAACATTTGTACTTGGTACATTATCTGGTAATGTTACTGGTTGCATTCCTAAAAGTCCCGGTGTGTAATCAGATGGTGTAGTCATTACATAAGGATTTTCTCCCGGCTTAGAGCCCCAGATGTCATAAGCTGCACCTGCATTACTAAGACCATTACCATAAATGTATGGGTCTCTCGTGGCCCAATCATAAGGCTCTGGAGTTACTGCTGCTGGTGGAGTCCATGTACTTTCATATGTTGGAAACTGTCTAGTATTTAATACATTACTAGGTGCTGATGAACCACCACCACCACCACCGCCTAATGAAAAAGTTAAACCACCCGTACTTGGTTTAGGCCCTTGTAAATCTGGAAAAGGTCTAGTAGCAATAGGTGCATCTCCCACTGGTCCCGGAGCTGGGTTATAACTTACAGTTGTATTAGGTGCAGGGGAAGTAAGGTCTCCAAAAGTAAATGCAGGTGGCGTATTAATAGGTGCATTGCCACCATAATTAACTGGTGTGTAATTGCTAGGGTTATTAAATCCCATTATTGGTGAATATGCCATATATACTCCTTAGTAGCCTTTCAGACCAGCTTGTAGCTGACCTAATTGGCCTATTGTATTAATCATGCTAGGTCCCGGTGACGTACTTGTCTGGGAACCAGCGGCACCCATTGCTGGCTGGAATCCTGCAATACCAGCTTGATAATTTTTAAACTGTTGGTAAGGAAGATTCATATTAAAATCATGTTGTGCTTGAGCATCATTCATTAGCTGTTGTTCTCTGTCTTTCTGAGTAGCACCTGACATTGCTAAGTTACCATAAGGCTGGAATCCGGCACCCATGAGAGTACCTGTCTGTGCCATTGTTCCTAGCTGGTGTCCTAGTCCTTGTCCATAAGCATTGCCATATATTTGTGCTGCTGCTTGGTTAGCTGAGTCCGCTGCTCCAGCAAGTGCATTGCCTTCTGCTATACCCTGTCTACCACCACCATAGCCACCTGACATAATAGCATTACCTCTTATACTTGCCAATTCTGGTTGTAAACTAGACATCGCCCTGTCAGATGCAGCTTGTGCCATATTATTTACATATGGATTATTAGCTACATCCAGCATATTAGGATTCATACCTTGCTGGTATCCTTGTATAGCTGGATTCATTAGTTCCGGAGCACCTTCAACTGCAAAGTCTCGTATGCCTTGCTGTGCTGTTAGTTCATCTGGACTAAAACCAGCTTGTGTAGGACCTTGGTAGAAAGTCGGCTTAAAATTATTATACAGATTAGCCGCCTCGCTAAACCCCTCCTTTAAATAAGGACTGGCTTGGCTCCAAGGCTCCATTTCTTTAGTTGTTACTTTATCACCTTTAGACATTACTTAATCTCCTTTGCAAATAATCTTGTCTGTTCTTTATAATTTATATCTTTAAGTAGTTTTCCCCATCCTTTTCTACCAAATAGTTCTACATACTCACAGTTATTTTCCTTTCCAAATGCGTTTAAGAGTGCATCTGCTTCATCTCTCCATTCCATAAATTCGTTACCACCTAGAAGTAATACACATAATATGTTCTTTTGAGGGTACATGCTTATCTTTGTAACAAAAGCACCCTGTACTCCTTCTTTGTTAAACTTTACCCAGAGCTGCATATTCTTCGATTTACAGGACTTCTTTATATCCTCTATACTGTACTCACCTAATC
>Ga0257115_1000638_pt1 | contig 29318 bp, 35 predicted proteins | sample SI112_100mmetaG_FD_194465 | JGI IMG/M metagenome (GOLD analysis project Ga0257115, IMG submission 194465) | Marine microbial communities from Saanich Inlet, British Columbia, Canada - SI112_100m | ecosystem: Environmental > Aquatic > Marine > Inlet | place: Canada: British Columbia | collected...
CATCTAAGCATTTAACAGAGTACAGAGAGCGCTTATTGCTGAGTGTTAGTGGCTCAACGTATAATAAATATTTATCTTTCATGTCTACTGTAATTCAAACGGCCATTAATGATTGGGGAATATACTTTCCTAGCAATCCATGTAGAGCCATGAAACGTGAGAAAGAGCCAAAGCCTAGAACTAGGGTGCTAGAGGATAGTGAACAAAAAGAATTACTTGAGGCATGCGCTTTAGTAGAAAATCCTTACATCAAACCAATGGTTCAATTTTCTATTGAAACTGCTGTGAGACAAGGAGAGCTGCTGAAAATTAAATATAATAATATTAACTTTAGAAATAGAACTCTCTTACTAAGTGATACCAAGAACGGAGAGGATAGAACCATCCCTTTAAGTGAGAAGGCATTTTTGATCTTACAATCTCAACCAAGACAATTAGATAGAAGTGTTTTTCCAATGACAAAACGTAAAACTGATTATTGGTGGAAAGAGGCGTTAGGCAAAACAAAGATTAAAGGTTTTCGTTGGCACGACTTAAGGCGTCATGCGTGTACCTTGTTATTTGAAAAAGGATTAAGTGTTCCAGAGGTTCAGCTTATGAGTGGTCATTTGGATCCCAAAGTTTTGTTAAACACCTACGTTAAACTTGATCCCGCAAAACTCGTTAAGAAATTAGGATAGGAGGCATTATGATTTGTTGGCTACTTGGCAATATTATTTGGTGGGTTGGATTAATTTACATAATCATTTGGTATTTCTTCTAATATCTTTCTAGGCTTGTTGGCGGTTAAAATTCATTCTTGTTGTCTTAGCAATTACGGAGTGAGGGCTGATCATATTTTATTTAATCATGCCGAAAGGGAAGATAAGCCACATATTGAATAGTAATTAAACTAAGCTCAATTTCATCTTTTTAGAATATTTTTTTTTAGATTCTTTTACAACGGCTTGAGCACAACGCATTTTCCCTAAAATTGGATCAAAAAATATTTGAGATTTTCCATATAACTCCCAATCATTTGATAATGCTTCTGAAACACGGTGGCAGAATTCTGAATTATCATCTCCAGTAATAAAGCGATATGCTTTCATATTAAATTCCTCAAATATTGATAATATAATTTATTAATATTCATTTGCATATTACAATGATTTATCATTGAACTAATTTTAATGAATGATCAATATCTTCGATCAAGTCTTCAACGTCTTCCAATCCTAATGATAACCGAACCATATTATTAGATATTTTAAGTTTTTTTCTTCCCGATTCACCTATGACACGATGTGTTGTTGAGGCAGGGTGCGTAACTAGACTTTTTGTATCACCAAGATTATTTGAAATATCAAATAGTTTAAGCCCATTGATGAAATTAAATGCATTATCATTTTTAATGGTAAAGGTTACAACGGAGCCACCTTTTGTCATTTGTTTAGTGGCTAAGTTAAATTGAGGATGATTACTTAATCCTGGATAAATTGTATTATCTATTTTAGGATGATCAAGTAAATATTTTGCGACCTTAATTGCATTATCACAATGTTGATGCATTCTATATTCTAAAGTTTCAATGCCCTTAAGTAATATCCAAGCATTGAAAGGACTTATGGTAGGACCTGTATGTCTTAAAAAAGGTTTTAAAAATTCTTCATAGTATTTATTATCAGATAGTATGGCTCCGCCAATACTCCTTCCTTGGCCATCAATATGTTTGGTGCCAGAATAGACAACAACATCAGCACCCAACTCAATTGGTTTCTGCAATATTGGAGATGCAAAAATATTATCAACAATAACTAGTGCGTTGTTTTGATGAGCAATTTTAGAAACAGCTGAAATATCAATGATTTCCATCGTTGGATTTGATGGAGTTTCAATAAAAATACATTTTGTTTTTTCGTTAATATGCTCATGCCACTCTTCTAAATCCGTCCCATCTATTAGATGTGTTTTTATGCCAAAGCGCGGTAAAATTTGATCAAATATATGATAACAAGAACCAAAAAGGGACCAGGAAGATACAACCTCATCCCCACTATTTAAGCAACACATTAATGAATTAAATACGGCTGCCATTCCACTAGATGTTGCAAAGCAAGCTTCTGCATTTTCACTTAAAGACATTCGTTCTTCAAATGTAGATACAGTAGGATTACCATAGCGCGAATATAAATAACCATCTATCTCACCTGCAAATCTAGCTTGTGCTTCCTCAGCAGATTCAAAAACATATCCTGAATTCATAAAAATAGCTTCACTTGTTTCTCCAAACTGTGAGCGAACTAGGCCTCCACGAACGCGTTGAGTTTGTTTGCGATAACCCTGATAATTTTTTTGTAATATCTTCACTATTTTCTCCATGGCAAATTATTATATTTCCACCCATTAATTAAGGAGCGTTTTTTTTGCTTATTTAATTCTCCTTCGAAACCATCGCTTACATTAAAACAATTAGTAAATCCATTATCCAATAATAATTTTGCAGCATTATATGATCTTTGACCTGATCGACATATTAAATACAATGGATTATTTTTTTTAATTCCCATATCTAATATTTGTTTCTCAAAATTTTTATTTTCATTCATCTCAGGGTGTATTTGCCAAGAAACAAAAATTACTTCTTTTTTAATAGCTGATAAATCAGGAACTCCTACAAATTGCCACTCTGCATGAGTTCTAACATCTATTAAATATGCAACTTTTTCTTTTGACAATATTTCAAAACATTTTTTTGAAGAAATATTCTGAATTCTATAATTTTTATTATTAAGCTTTATCTCCATAACCACTTATATGATTTGGTATCCTTTCATTTGTTCCATACATAAAGTGATTAGACATTTTCTCTCTATATCTACTAGCTGGTACCTTTCTACCTATTGCTTCAGCTACTTCACGAATATGCATTGGAGCAGCACCACAACATACACCTATATATTTTATATCTAGTGCATGAACTTTTTTTGCAAAATCTCTTATTTCATATCTATTACAATATAAGGGATCAAGAGCGGTGGGGAATGTTCTTCCATGAGGTGATGGACAGGTGCATCCGTTAGAGTCATTCAAATTAAAGAATGTTGGCTGATCTTTAGTTGTTCTATAAGGAATGGGTAAAGCTGCCATATGACATTTAAGCACTTTACGAATTTCTTTTAAATAAGGCAACATAGTATTAGGTCCGCGAAAACAATTCATTCCTACAACATCTGCACCTCGCTGTTCTAATTCTTTACATGTGTCAATAACCGATACTCCGTCGCGCATAATATTTTCTCCCATAGGAGAAATTGTTAAAACAGCTGGAAGTCCTGATTTTTTAATTTCTTCAAGCGCAGTATAGGCTTCTTCAGCATAATAAAATGTTTCACCAACAACAAAATCAGCTCCTTCATCAACGGACCAACCTATCATTTCAGCAAACATTGATCTTACTTCATTTTGTTTATTTTGATCTTTAGGATCCCAAATATTGGTATTAGAAATATTGCCAGCAAGAAGATTCTTTTCTTTTCCTTCACCAGGATCATCAGCAACAGCTTTAGCAATTTTGAGAGCTGCTCTATTAAGGGGCTCTAGAAGTTCTTCTTTCCCAATAATACGCATTTTTTCACGGTGACCATTATATGTAAATGCTTCAACAATATCTGAACCAGCATGTTGAAAATCCTTATGAATATTCATCAGTGCATCTGGATTCTCTAATGCTAATTCTGGAACAAACTCTCCCGAAGCAAGATAACCCCTTCTTTCTGCCTCAAAGAGAAATCCTTCTGCACATATTATTGAATCATTTTTAAGTCTTTCTAATAATCCTCTTTTGTTCATTTTTTTCTCCATTAACTTCAACAACACTTATAAAAAGAGATATAGATTTTTAAGGTATATCTCTTTAGCTGTATTTATAAATCGCCCGCAATCTGACTATCAAATTAGCGATCATTGACCATAAAGAATTATTTTATAAAAATATATATTTTTTATATAAAAAAAAGAATATATTTTTTTTTATTGGAAATATTCAGAAAATTATTCTAAAATAAGAGAATATAGCAGCATGTATAAAAGAGGAATAATAAGAAAACCAGCAAGTAACAAGAATTTTTTTCATCACGATTACCTACCACTAACCACAAGGGATATTGAGTTAATTTAAGTTCTTATTATTAATAACTTTTATAATATAGATTTAACTCACATTCCACATGGAGAATCTTCTGCGTGGTGTTCAAGGTGACCTTCTTCTTCAAGATTAATATATATATTATTTTTTGTATTGAAATGATCAAAGCCCAGTAAAATAAATAATAAAAATAAAAATAAAAATGTAATGTTTTTTTCTCGCTTTAATTTTTTAATTATAAATAAAATCATTACAATTTAAAATAAGGCCTTAGTTTTATTCCATAATAAGATCCAGCAAATGCGAATAATAACCACAACCATCCATGCATGCTTCCTGAGGCAATACCGCTAAATAAAGCGCCAATACTGCAACCAAAAGCTAATCTAGCGCCGTATCCCATTAGTATGCCTCCTAAAATTGCAGCAAAAAAAGGTAAAAGTGATATGTTTATCTTTGAGTTGTTTTTACCTGATAAATTTGAGGCAATAAATGCTCCAAGTAATAATCCAATATTGGTAAGGGAAACTGAATCAGTTAGAATACTTCTTTGAAGCGCTTGTGCCTGATAACTGCCTTTCCAGTATTCCCACTGAGAAACATCTATCCCAATATGTGAGGCTATTTTAGCTCCCCACAAACCAAGGGCAAAAGTTACTGACCATGTATGACCAGCAATAAATATCATTATTATACTCAGTAAAGCTATTGCTATAGCGCCCCACAATAAAGGCCAATTGCCAAATACAAAAACTCTAAAAAAAGAAGTGTCAGTTTTTTGATAAATGGTTGAAATATTTTTTTTACCTCTCTTTTCATAAAATATTGTAAACATTGCAATAATGATTAATAAAATTCCCTGGATAATCAATGTGGGCACAGTGCTTATGTAAGAAGAAAGTGATATAACTCCAAAAGAAGGTAACGATGACCACCAAGGTAAATGAAGTGTTCCTAATAAAGAACCTAGAATAAAAAAAATAAGAGTAATTAACATGCGCGTATTACCAGCTCCCACATTATATAAAGTGCCAGAACCGCAACCTCCACCTAACTGCATGCCTAGGCCAAATAAAAAAGATCCAATAATTACAGAAACTCCAACTGGTCCGAAACTCCCTACGATTATCGAGCCAAAGAAACTTTCATTTCCAATAAAAGGAACTATTAATAACATAGATAATCCAATTGCCAGTAATTGAGATCTTATACCATTACCTTTTCTTTCATTAATAAAACTTCTCCATGATCCGGTAAATCCAAAAGATGAATGGAAAAGAACAAAGCCCAAAGCCCCACCAATAATTAAAAGCAAAAAATGCTTTAATGAATAATTAATAAGCAAAAAAAATAGAATAAATAATAAAATGCTTGTTCCAAAAAATAACATTGGAAAATCTATTTTAGATTGTAAAAATATTTTTTTAAAAAGAGACATTTGTTTAATTAAGAAATCCTCATAAATAAATTATTCAAAAGGATTTCTTTTTATCAAATTATAATTTGTTGTCTAACGGGCGCGAAGTATCCGCTGTCCACTCAACCATTGATCCATCATACATTTTTGTATTAGGCAATTTTAAAACTTCACTCAAAGTAAACCAGGCCGTCGCAGCCCAATGACCAGTATTACAAAAAGCAATATTTGTATTATTGGGATCAACGCCTGAATTAAAAGCTAATTCCTCCAGGTTATTTAAATCTTTAACAAACGTGGTATTTTCTGTAATCATATCGAATTGCTTAAAGTTTATAGCTCCGGGTATTGTTCCAGCTGAGAGAGCTTTACCATGTTTCTTTTCCCCCAAATATTGTTCTTCTGATCTAGCATCAATAAAAGATACTGAACTATCATTTAACTTTTCTAACACCTCATCTGTGGTAGCAAGAAATTGTGATTGAAAGTTTGCCTTAAAGTTTTTTTTCTTAGGCATTTTAAAACCTAAATTTTTTATGCCAGGAAATTTCTTATCCCAATCTTTATATCCCCCATCTAATATAGAAATTTCTTCATGACCTAACACTTTAAAAGTCCAATAAACGCGAGCTGCACTTCCAAAATCAGAAGAGCTTACTCCACCAGGGACTATTATAACATGACTATTATTATCAATACCCAGACTGCCAATTAATATCTCAAGATCTGTTAAAGCAGGAATTTTCCCTACTATTCCTTCCACTGTAGTACGCCAACCATCTTCAAGATAATTACTATAAACAGAGTTAGGTATATGACCTTGCTCAAAAGATTCTTTTGAACCCCCATCAATTTTATTTCTTATATCTAAAATTACTATTTTATTATTAGTTAGATTATCATTTAACCACTCAGAGCTGACTAAAGGTTCGGCCGCAAATAAATTTAATGAAAATATTAGGTTAAAAATACATATTGATATGAATGCATTTAATTTATTTAATTTATTTAATTGATTCATTTTATTCCTTCTTGAGTTTTTTTAAATAAATTTAAAATTACTCCAAGCATTAGGGATGAATTGTATTCATCTCTTTAGCTGCATTTATTTATCGCCCGCAATCTGATTTTCAAATCGGCGATTATTAACTATAAAGAATAATTTTCTATAAATATAGATTTTTTATATAATAAAAGAATATATTTTGTTTTATTTGAAATATTCAGAAAATTATTCTAAAATATGAAAATATAGAAGCATGCATAAAAGAGGAATAATAAGAAAACCAGCAAGTAACAAGAATTTTTTTCATCACGATTACCCTACCACGAACTAAGAGGAATGTTGATAGGTAAATTATTTAAGATATTGATTTATTAACTGTATTAATTTTGTAGACGCTAGTTGGGATGCTCTATCATTTCGCCCATAGGTAACTCCATTGTTTTCACATTCTTTAACATACTCTTTATAATAAGGATCACCTCTTACATTCCAATCAAGGTAGTTATCTAATTCTATTCTCATGTCATCTAACCTCCATGATCTTGTATAATCCTTTGCAATCCATAAATTACACTTATCTGTTACATACCAACTTCTTGGTTGAAACTTAGTTTTTGAATCCCAATTTGCATCATCAAAATTATGGTACGCATCAGGAAAAACATCAATAGACATATCAAAACCAAGTTTATTAAAAGTATTGACCATATTTTCACAATAAATAGGTGGTGCAGCATCTTTTTCTCCTATGAAAAAATGAAGTTTATTTTTTGAATAATTAGGGTCATCAAAAGATCTGCAAAAAGGATAATAAGAAACCCTTAACGCAAAATCACTATCCTCTCCAACAATTGATTTTCTAATTAAATCTAAGCCTGACCACATAGTTACTTGGCCTCCCCAACTAAATCCCATTATACCAATTTTATCAGGATCTACTTTTGGATGATTTTGCAAAAATTTTAGGGCAAAAAGTACATCTGCTGCACCCATCCATGGATTTAAAACATTAAAATTTCCTGCTCCGATTGGATTAAATACACTTAATCCTCTAGGTTTGCAGTTATCCATTTCTAGAGTAGCGACACCTACTTTTTTTATATCTACTCCATTTGTAAATTCTCTTTTATATAAACCACAACCAGAATTCATGACCATAATCATAACTGGGTATTTTTCTTGATTATCATCAGGAAAAGTCAATAAACCAGGAATTGTATATTGCTCATCATTTTCTACCCCATCTACATAGTCTAGTAAATTTCTTGGAGAATATGAGTCAAAAGATATTTCTTCAGTTCTATAAACAGTAGATTTGCATCCATTATTATTTTTAAATTCAATTCTGTTATCAGTAATCAACTTACCTTTCCACGTATAAGATTTATCATCCCAAGGTGCTTGATCTTCAACAGATAAAGTTTTTTTCTTTATTTTGTATGAAAGTATTTTACTCGTTCTGTCTCCAAAATTTACAAATCTTTTGCCTTTAAGTTTTTTTTCACCATTCTCAGTGATTATAGAAAAATCTAAAACTGATGAAAATTTACCATTACCAAGTTCATATTCACCACCACCCCAGTTCTCTATATCCCACTTACATAAAGTTATACCACGCCATCTTCCATCTATAGTTGCATCGGAATCAAGAGATTTTGAGAAAACATTTTTTGAGTAGGAAATAGTAGTAAGTATAATTGATATTGATAAATAATAGAGAAATTTTTTCATCACGATTATCCTACCACAATACCGATACGGGATTAAGGGGGAAAATAATGGGGGAAGGGAAGGTTTCTTAGTTTATTTTTTAATAATTTTTAAAGCGGGTTAAATGACCCGCTTTAAAAATATTCTATTAAATAACTTTTAATAAGCCCTCATCATCAACCATTGCTTCAACTTGTGGAAAAGTACACATTGGTGCCCAACTCATCATGAAGCCGTGAAGTTTTTCATGACTTTCTGCATCTACAATTACATAACCATAGCCACTTGCTGAATTATGAACTCTAGCAATTTTAGTTACTCCTTCAGGAAATTCACCATCTCTTTCCTCTTGAGTCATATTTTTATAATACTCTTGTGCAGGTAATTTCTTATCATCATATAAAACGTATTTTAAGTGATATAACATTTTGTATCCTTTCAATTTGATTATTATTGATTATTAAAAATTAATATTGTTATTAGTGCTTAGTATTGCAAAATCAAGATATAAAAAATAACAGAAAACATGGTCGGGGAGAAAAGATTCGAACCTTAGACTACCTGATCCTAAACCTAATTATTTTTATTCCAAGAAGAGAAATCAAATATAATTTTTATTACCACGAACTATGAGGAATGTTGATAGTAAATTATTTAAACTTATTAATTCCTTTTTTGTTTAATAAATTATTTTTTTACACAATGTCAGTTACATCCCCTTTAGTCAACTTACATAATTGATTAAATGAGATTCCAAAAACTACAAATGGATGACCAGCTGCAGCATAGACAGTATCAAATCTTTTTAAATTTTTATCTATTAATATTTTTGAAGGAGGTGACTTATGTGCAAATGGAGATACTCCACCTATTGAAAATCCAGTAACTTCTTTACACTCTTCTGCGTCAGCCTTTACAATAATTTCACCGATAATATTTGTTACTTTTTTTAATGATATATAATTATCGCCAGATATTAAACATAGATAAAATTTATTTTTATCGTTATTTCTAAAAAGTAAACTTTTCACTATTGAGCCAATATTTTTTTTTAGTGAATTGGATGCATCTAATGCAGTTCTAGCAGTTTCTTCCAAAATAATTAGTTCAATTTTACTATTTACAGAATTTAAATAATTTTTTACTTTAATTACACTTTGCTTTTGTAGTAAATTCTTCATTAATTTATCCTACCACCAACCACGAGGAATGTTGAGAAAATATTATTGTTAGGGGGAATTAGTACAAATTTACCTATGTTTTTTTCCTTACAAAATCTTTAAGTGCAACTAGATAGTGTTTGTTTTTATTTACTCATTCATCCCCCATAATTTGTCTTCAGGCAAATATATAAAAACTTTATCATTTTCTGAAATTCCTTTTATTCCTAAGGATTGGACAGAGCATTCAAGTATAGTATCTTTAATTTTAATTTTATACCTTGTATTTGTTCCTGAAAAAATAATAGATGTAATAATTCCTGAAAAACAATTTTTTTGAAATATATTGTCTTTTGATATTTTTATATTTTCAGGACGAATTGCAAGTAAATGATTATCTAATAAGTCATTTTTATTTTTTTGATTGTAAATGATGAGTCCAATCTCTGTTTCAATATTTAAATTGTTAATTGTTGATTTTAGAAAATTAACACCTCCAAAAAATCTTGCGGCTCTTTCATTAATTGGGCATTCATAATATTCTTTTGGTGGTGCGTAGCTTTGTAATTTCCCATCAAAAATTAAAGCTATTTTATCTGCCAATAAAACAGCTTCTTCCTGATCATGAGTTACAAAAATTGTTGTAACTTTTAATTTTTGCTGAATAGTTATAATTAATTCTCGCATTTCATCTCTTAAATGGGCATCAAGATTGCTTAAAGGCTCATCTAATAATAAAAGTTTTGGTTTTGAAATTAAAGCACGAGCTAACGCAACTCTTTGCTGTTGTCCGCCTGATAATTGCTTTGGTTTTCTACCCCCTATGTCTGGTAGCTTAACTAATTCTAACATGTCCTTAACTTTTTCATCAATCTTGTCTTTATTTATACCCTTCATCTTTAGTGCGAAACCAACATTTTCGTTAACATTCATATAAGGAAATAATAAATAGTTCTGAAAAACCATAACAACATCTCTTTTCTCCGTCACAATGGGCAATAGAGATGTGTTATCTAAAATAATATCTCCGCTATCAGGCTGAAATAATCCTGTAATCATTTTCAATATTGTTGTTTTTCCGCAACCAGATGGTCCTAATAAAGCGACTAACTCTCCTGCTTTAATATTTAGATTAACATTATTAACTACTGGCCTGTCCATCCCAGAAAAATTTTTGTACAAATGTGAAATTTTTAAATCACTCATTTTATATGTAATCTTTCATGCTGTTGTTTAAAGTTTCCCAAGTCCATATTTTGCAGAAGAATCTCCTGTGACAAATTTAGAGGCAAAGAATAAAATTAATATTGTTGGAAAAATAAACACTATCGATAGTGCGGCGGTTAATGCAGGGTTACCCGATGAGGCTGTTGAGAAAACAAGCAGTGGCAAAGTCATAATTTTACCTGCTCCAATTAAAAAAGTTAATAAGTATTGACTCCAAGATACTAGAAAAGCAAATAAAGCTGCCACAACCATCCCCGGTGCTATTGCAGGAAGAGTAATCAAATAAAAAGTTTTGAATTTATTTGCACCCAATGTTCTAGCTTGGTGTTCAAAATCAGGATTATAATTAGCAAAAATTCCAGTCATTGTAAGAACGACGTATGGCATTATTGGCACTAAGTGAACTAAGCATACCCCAAAAAAACTTCCTGATAAACCTAATGAAATAAAATTAATATTTAAACCTAATACAAATGCAATTGGAGGTAGTATGGTGGGGGAGATCATAATAAAAATAATTATTTTTTTAAATCTAAAATTAAGCAAACCTAAAACTCTGGCTGCAGGAAGAGCTATTATAATTGATGCGATTGTAACTATTAAACCTATAGTTAAGCTATTAAGCAATGCTTTAATAATAGTTGGGTTTGATAGCCATAATTCTAAAAAATTATCAAAAGATCTATTGTCTATTTTTGGTATTAATTTAAGTCTTACCCATGCCTGGAGACTAAGTTCTTTTGGAACTAATTGAGGATAAAACCATCTAAAAGAAAAAGCATTTATAAAAAAAGCAATGAGCGGAAGTATTAAGATGAAAGCACCTAAGTAAATAGCATAAATATTTATTTTTTTTAAATTAGTATTCATAAATTTAATTTTTTCTTATTTTGCTTTGAATTAGCCAAAAATATATAATAACTAAGATCATAACTATCATTGCAATAATTATGCTAAGTGCCATACCTTCACTTCTAGCGTTAAGGTCTGGGTTTAGAAAAAATTCAAAAGCCATTACAGGTAACATTTGAGGATAGCTTATCCCAAGAAGCGCGGGAACTTCATATGCTCCAAAACTAAATGCAAAAACAATTATTGAGGCAGAAAAAAGACTTGGCATTATCAGCGGAAGAATGACATATCTAAATCTTTGCCATTTATTAGCACCTAAACTTTGCGCTAATTCTTCAAAATTTTCTCCAAGAGACTGAAGTACAGACATCAATATGATAAAGAAAAAAGCTGATTCTTTCCAAACATATGTCAAAATTATTCCTAACCCATATTTATCTTTTACTAAAATTGGAAAATCACTAGGTGACCCAATTAATCCAACTTGTGAAGACATTCTTGCTAAAAGCCCACTTTGTGAAAAAACAAAAATCATTCCAATCGCTACCACAAGATGTGGCATAGGTAAATTTAAAGAATATATAAAATTACAAAAAGTTTTAGCAAAAAAAGTTTTTCTAATAGCTAACGCTCCAAATAAAGCAAATGCTGCTGCTAAAAAAGTGCTAACGAAACTAACCCATAAATTTAAACCTAATCCTGTCCAAAATAATTTTGCATATCTCTCCGAAAACATAACATTATAATATGCATCAAAATTAATATCATATTTTTGTATGGCAGGTTGATAACCAAGGCTTTGAAGGAGACCATAAAAAATGCCTCCAAAGAATAATGTAATGATAATTAAAAGAGGAGAAGTTAAAGAAAGTATTATTTTTAATCTATCTCCGCTCATTTTTTTATTCTATTTTAATAAAACGTTAGCAAACCAGTCAGCTTCAATTTTATCTTGGTACTCCGCAGCAATATCAGAAACTAGAGCTTTAGCTAAAATTCCTTGATCTTCTGCAGCGTCACCTAAATTATTTTGAGCATCTTTAATAGCTGCTATTCCTTCCAAATTAGTAACTTTATCAGTGCCAATACCCCATCCGCAACAAAAGCCATTAGCAGGTTGAACCTGCGCAGCTTGTAATATTGGTTCTAAAACTAAATCAGCATATATCAGTGCAGCTGCTTTATTCGGAGCATTATAAGGAATGGCCCAATAATTAAAGTCACCAATCATATTTTTGAAAAAAGAAAAAGCTCTAGAAGTAAGTGGTGTTGTGCCAGAAGAGTTTGTTGGACCTGCTCCCCTAGGAGATTGAGTAAAGCTCATATCAACTTCTCCATTAGCAAAAAGAGCATGCATGTCAGCATTGTTTGCTGGATAAGTTTCACCACTTCTGTGTAAATTTTCTTCCCAAGAATTTAATAACCTCCAAACTTTTGGAGCCCACTTAGTATATAATTCATCATTATAAGGCCCAACCCATTGATCATGGCCACCACTTAACTCAAAGAAAATTTGCTTAATAAATCTTGTTCCAACGAAACCAGCTTTACCAGGTTTGATATAAGTAAATCTACCTGGATTATTAGAAATCCAGTTACTCAATTCTCCATAGTTTCTTGGCATATCTTCGTAGTTATTTCTAGCTGAGTCATATATGAAATGAAATTGTGCACTAGACCAAGGACTTTCCATACCTTCTACAGATCTTCCAAAGTCTAAATTTACGGCAGGATTGTCCCATGCAACATATTTGCTATTCGGTAATCCTGTAGCAAAAGGTCCATATAAAAGACCAGCTTGTTTTAAAGTCCAGAAGTTTTCTCCATTAATCCAAATTAAGTCAATAGAACCATTGTCTTCAGTTATACCAGCTTCTTTTTCACTTAAAACTTGATTAACTGCATCAATTGTACCTGCAATCCCCACTCTATTTAAAGTAATACTATAATCATTTTTTAATGGAACTCCGTAGAAATCATCTACAAAACTGTTAATTGCATCAGAGCCACCCCACATATAAACGTTTACTTGTTGGCCTTCTGCCGCAGCTTTAACGTCATCCCAGGAATTAAATCCAGGTGCAACTTCAGCTGAAACTAATTTTGAAAAAAACAAACTAATTATAGCAAAAGTAATAAATTTAAATTTATTATTCATTTCATCTCCTTTTTTTTATTATCAAATAAATATTTTCTTGATCTTTAGATCCCATACTATGTACAAAAATATTTAATGGATAATAGTTTAGATTAGTCAAGAGAATGCTGGTTAAAATAAATGCTGTGCTTACCCATTTTAATTATTTCAAAAATATAAATTTCATAAACAAACCTAAAACTGGTAAATGCTTATTAAATAATAGGTAGAAAGTGCTTTACCCTTTTCATCCGTGGGCATTGTCGTTTCTGATGAAAAGAAATCAATCATTGATTTAGTGGGCGGCAAACCAATAGGGGGTGTAGAAAATCTAAAAATACTTCCTTGCTATTTTTGTTAAGTTTTGTTTCAAGATATAAAAGTTGTATCATAGAATTAACCTTTCATATCATAAAAGATTTCACCCATAACTGAGACATTCGCATATTGCATCGCAGATGCAAATTTTTCCCAATGAGCGGCTTCCTTGGTTCTGCCTATGTGGTTTTGAATATGTTCTGGTTGAGACCATTTTTCATTCACAGTAAATATAATATTTCCTGTTTTACCATCTTCTGGATTAGTAGGGTTGTTCAACTCTTCAGCTTTAGTAAAATAAGCATCTACAGGATTATCTCCTCTAGGATTATCAGAAGTGTAGTTAGTTTTCATATGTTCTGCATGAGCTTTAAGAGCTTCTTCTACTTCAACAGCTTTATCAGCGGACACTTTGTAAGATATGTTAATACAATGCATAATATTCCTTTTTTTGAAATCTGTTTATCTTTTTTGTAATAAAATCTTAATATAGCAATTAAAAAAAATGCAAATACTCACGAAAAAGTAACTACTTGCTTAATTAATATATCAATATAGATATTGTAAAATGAATCACCCTAGAACAATAAAAACACAATGTGGAATTGATAAATATCATTTTCTTATCCAACGAAAAAGCTTATTTGGAAAGATCCGCCTATATTTGTATGTATTTGTTGCTACACTTGTTGATTTGTTTAAGAAATAAAAAATCCTATTTCTTTTATGTACCGCAAGATTTTATTTATTTTTTTGTTATCTGTAGGTCTCTCATTATTTTATCTAAGAGAAATTATTAATTTTCCTTTATTTATTGGGTATCAAAATCAAATATTAATCTTTGTTAGTAATTATTTTTTTTTGAGTCTCTTTGTTTTCATTCTAGCGTATATCATTATCATTATTTTTTCTATTCCTGGATCTCTGTTTATGAGTCTTTTGGGAGGGTATTTATATTCGACATATTTAGGGGGAATTATTAATCTATTAAGTGCTACTATCGGGGCTACTTTATTTTTTGTTTTTTCTAATTTTCTTATTAGTCGCTCTTTTCAATTAGAGAAATTTTCATACTATACAAAAATTAAAGAAGGTTTTGCAAAAAATAGTTTTTGGTATCTATTATTTTTTCGCCTGGTGCCTATTTTCCCGTTTTTTATTATTAATATTATAGCTGCTACCCTGCATATACCTATTCGTACATTCATAGCAGCTTCATTGATTGGAATGTTACCGGGATCATTAATCTTTGCCTATGTTGGTAACAATTTAAATATTGAAATAGTAAATAACGATAATTTTGAATTATCAACTTTAATATCTTCTAAGATCATTGTTGTATTTGTGCTATTAGGGATAACATCATTAATCCCGATACTTTTCAAAAAGTGGAAATATGATTGATAGATATATTCATGAACGAATGCAGAAACCTTTGATTTTTATAGCTCTCAAGATTCAAAAAACACAAATTACTCCTAATCAAGTTTCTCTCATTGGAAAATTTTTCGGCCTGATAGCCATGATTCTTATAATAAATTCTTTTTTTATTTTGGCATTGATATTTATTCTCATTAACAGGGTTTTTGATGGAGTAGATGGTGCATTAGCTAGACTTACCAATAAAACAACCCCTTACGGAGCATTTTTTGATATTGTTTGCGACTATGTTATATACGCTGGTGTTGTGCTGGCGTTTGCTTTAAATAATCTTTCTAACGCTCTAGCAGCAAGTGTACTGTTGTTTTCTTTTACAATTACGGGAGTAAGTTTTCTAGCTAAGTCAGCAACATCGAAAAAAATTGATAAAGCAAATACAGCCTACGCAAAAAAAGGTTTTTTCTATCATTTTGGCATAGCAGAGGGTTTTGAAACAATTGTTTTTCTTTCGCTTATTTGTTTTTTTCCTTTCTATTTTAATATTCTATCTTATGCGTTTTCCGCAATCTGCGGGATAACGGTTGTGCAGCGTTTTTTGACCTACCAAGAGTAAAATTTATTTTTTGATAAAGGGCCGCCGAATTAGAGTGAAGAGTGTTTGCTCCTTATCTCCTTCAACGCCAATTATCATTCCTATAAAGCGCAACATTGAAGATCGGGTGTAAAATAATCTATCCCACCAACTAAAAATAGTAGAATAATTGGAATCGGTGTTAGTTTGTTTAGCATGATGATGCACCCAGTGAATAGAAGGTGTGACTATTATATATGATAAGATTTTTTCTGCGCGATGAAATAAATTGATATTGGAGTGATGAAAAATAGAAGCCAGTAAAATTATTCCCTCAATAATAATTAAATTCATGAAAGAAATATTAAATATAATAATAATGAAAAATCTAGCACACGCACTTAATATTACTTCCCCAAAATGAAATCTCACTGCGGTTGTTAAATCTAAAGTTTCGTCTAAGTGATGAACATGATGAAAGCGCCATAAAAAAGAGATTTTATGATTAAGGCGATGCCACCAATACAAGAAAACATCCAAAATCAATAAGTTGAATAAAAAATAAATGACAGCATTCTCAAATACAAATAAACTATGCAAATGTTTTTGTGTTGCCCAGAGAGAGACAGGAAGTATTAATAAAGGAGACAGAAGAGAATTGCATATCCAAAAAAAAATATTTTTTTTCATACGATTAAATTTTGATTGAAAGAGTATTTTTTCCTTAGGAAAAATTGATTCAAAAAAACCTACAATTAATATTCCTATCAATATTATCAAAGACTTAATAAGCATCAAAAAATAGACATGTTTAAAGAGTTACAAATTCTTCTGCAGTTGTTGGATGCATTGCAATCGTTTGATCAAATTGTCTTTTTGTGACACCAGCAGTCAAACTGACTGCTAAACTTTGTATAATTTCAGGACTATCCATTCCAACCATATGTATGCCTAAAACTTTATCAGTTTCTTTTTCGACAATTAGTTTCATTAATATTTTACTGTCGATTTCTGTAAGTGAATATTTCATGGGAGTAAAAGAGGTTATATATTTTTTAATATTAATTTTTCTTTTGATCGCCTCCTTTTCACTTAATCCAACAGTAGCAAGAGGAGGGTCTGTAAAAACAGCTGTTGGTATCAATGAGTAATTAAGATACCGTTTATTATTCCCAAATTCACTATCTGAAAAAGCATGTCCTTCACGAATAGCTAAAGGGGTTAAATTTACTCTATCGGTTACATCTCCGATAGCAAAAATATTATCCAAATTAGTTTTAGAATACTTGTCCACTTTAATTGAGTTATTGCTATTTAGATCAATTTTAATTGCGCTCAGATTCAAACCATCAATATTTGGTAAGCGGCCTAGAGCAGATAAAACCAATTCTGTTTTAAAAGTGCTTTTATCTGTAAATAAAACTTCAAATTGATCTTTTCCTAGCTGAGAGATGTCTTCAATATCTTTTTCTAGGACAAATTTAATTCCTTTTTTTTTCATTTGATTTTGCAGAAAAGAATTTATTTCATTATCAAATATTTTTAATATTTGTTTTCCTCTATAAATTAAAGTCGTATTGACCCCAAGACCATGCAATATACTAGCAAATTCAGCTGCAATATATCCACCCCCCAATATCACGATATTTTGAGGAAGTTTTTTAAGGTAAAATAGTTCATCAGACGTTAAAATCTTCTTTGAGGAAGAGTAAGAAGGACGGACTACTTTTCCGCCAGTTGCAATTAATATTTTTTCACCCGTAATTTTTACATCATTAACATTAAGGGTATGTCTGTCTATAAAGGTGGCAAAGCCATTAAACATGTCTACTTTGTTTTTTTTTAGGATATTCTTGTAAATTAAATTTAATCTATCAATTTCTTTATCCTTATTTATTATGAGATTTTTCCAGTTAAAAATAGCTTCTTTTTTAAATGTCCATCCAAAAGATTTAGCAATTTCAAAATCTTCCTTAAAATGAGAGGCATAGGAAAAAAGTTTTTTGGGAACACATCCTTTATTAACACATGTGCCACCGTATTTATCCCCTTCAATAATTGCTACCTTAGCTCCATATTGAGAGGCAATACGTGCGGCTCTTACACCGCCTGATCCAGCACCAATTACAATCAAATCGTAGTCATGGTTCATATAGAATTTATTTTTCCAAGTTTTATTAAAGTTTGATCAATATGTTTTTTATTGACATGGCCCCAAGTAGATATTTCTAAAATAATATGATCAAGGGTTTTACCAAAATTCGTTAGAGAGTATTCAACCTTAGGAGGAATGGTCTTAAAGTCTTTTCGGTGAATAAAATTACCAAGCTGCAATTCTTTCAATTGTTGTGATAACATCTTGATTGATATTTCAGGCATTTCTTTCTTTAATTCTCCAAATCGATAGGTTTTTTTTGTTAATTTCCAAAGAATGCATATTTTCCATTTACCGCTGATGACTTCTAAACACCGTTCAACCGGACAGGAGGATTTAATTTTTCTCATAGATTAGATTTATGTGATTTTCGAAAATTAATGATAGCATAAAAAATTAGAATAACATGAAAAGCTAAGAGAGGTAATAGAATAAAATCTAACCATGCTAACCAGGATGCAATTCCTAAAAAAGTTAAAATAATTATAAGGAAGGGCGTAAAACAACAAAGGGATGTTAATAGAGTCCCAACTATTCCTATTTTTAATATTTTTTTGTTCATTTTTTTCCTTAGGTTTTTTTGCATTTACTATAGTATCTAAAAAGTAAGTACTAGTATTAATATACTATACTGCCTATATATATATTGTAAAGGAAAATAACTATATGACAATACATTATCTATTTGTAGATGAGAAAAAAGAAGTTAAAAAAACTTTAATTAGTTTTGAAACATTTATTGATCAATTTAACAATATTAAGCCATCTATTTCAAAAAGATATAAACTTAAGACTCAGATTTTAAAAGAGGTAAAAAATGAAAATTGAAATCTATACTTCTCCTACCTGCGGATATTGTATTCGTGCTAAAAAACTTTTGCAAAACAAAAATATTCATTTCATTGAGCACAGCATTTTTTTTCACCCAAAAAAGAAAAAAGAAATGATTGAGAGAAGCGGGGGGAAAATGACAGTCCCTCTAATTTTTATTAATAATGAATATTTCACTGATAGTGATGGATTACAAAAACTACAAGATCAAGGTTTGCTTGACGATATTTTACACATGAGAAAAAAATAACAGAATTTTTGAAAGGATAAATTATGACTGGATCATGTTCTACTTTAAATTTACTTGCCTATAATGATACTAAGGAAGCAATAAAAAAAGATCCCTCTAAGGGTAAGGGAGAATTCAAAACAGTTACCATCTGGAAAGATGGAGCCTTGGCAGAAACTACTGCAAGAAGTTTCACAATTAAAACCGATGAACCAACTCCTTTAGGAGGGGGCGATACTGCAATTGACCCTATGGAATTGTTATTAGGAGCACTAGGTTCTTGCCTTACCATAGGCTGGATTACTCAGGCAAATTTAAAGAGAATTAAATACAAAAACTTAAAAATTGAAGTCACAGCACCATTTGATTTGCAGGGATATTTAGCTTTGGATAAAAATGTTCGACCCGGCTTTAGTGAACTAAAATATCAAGTACAAGTTGAAACAGATGCTGAAAAAGAAATTCTTGAAGAAATAAGAAAAGCGTCAGAAAAGTTATCTCCTATGTTTGATAATATATTAAATAAGACAAAGATTGAGGGTGAGATTATTTATGTATAAAATTAATAAAATATCATTTTTTCTTTTACGCTTTAGTTTAGCTGGAATATTTGTGTATCATGGAATGGGAAAGTTGCAACATCCAGAGATGGCATCTATGATGAAGCTACCTACGTATATTTTTATTTTTGTTGGAATCATCGAAATTGCTGCGGGGTTTGGTTTTGTGATTGGTGTTTTTCTAAACAACAAAATAGCAGTTATCATTACCAAACTATCAGCTTTGGCCATCATGCCCATTATGGTTGGTGCAATTGCTTTCTATCATTGGGGTAGGTGGAGTTTTTTAGCTTCTGAGACTCATCCCATGGGGGGAATGGAGTTTCAGGTTTTAATATTATCTGTGGTAGTTTTCATTTTTTTTTATAATTCTAATATCAAGAACAAAGAAGAATTAGGATGATAATACCAAGGCAAAAAGTTCCAGATTTGAACATATCGCTTCTTGATCAAGAAAAATATATCCTTTCTTCTCAAACCAAAGGGAAATTTAATTTATTAGTATTTTATAGAGGGCTCCATTGCCCTTTATGCCTTGATTACTTAACAGAGTTAAAATATCTAACTTATGAATTTTTTAAAAGAAAAACTAAAATTATAGCAATATCTTCTGATAATGAAGACAGGGCACAGCAGATGTATAATAAAATTGGGCGGCCCGACTTTCCAATCGGATATAATTTACCTCTTTCAACGGCTAGTGCATGGGGGCTTTATATTTCGGAGGGAAGAGGTAAAACTTCAGTTGGAATAGAAGAACCTGCCAAGTTTTCTGAACCAGGAGTTTTTATAATTAGAACTGATCAAACTCTCTATTATGCAAATATACAAACTATGGTTTTCGCACGCCCTTCTTTTAAAGGTTTGTTGCAAGCACTAGATTTTGCTATTGAAAAAAATTATCCAGCTCGGGGAGAGTATGTCGAGAATTTCTAATATTTATTATAAATTAAACGTATTGGTATTAATAACGTTAATTTATTTTGCGAATACCGCAGTGGCTGTACCATCTGCCTGGGAAGCTCAGTTTCCTAAAACTGACTTTTCCAAAACAACGATTAATTTTGAAGAAATAGTGTCAGGCGGACCTCCACGCGACGGCATTCCTTCAATTGATCAACCAAAATTTTCTTCACTTGCAATCACCAAACTAGATCATGAAGAAAATTGGAACAGCCCTGTGGTGTCTTTATATCATAATAATGAGTTTAAGATTTACCCACTATCAATTTTAATGTGGCATGAAATTGTCAACGATACTATCGATGGATTTCCTATAACCGTAACATACTGTCCTTTGTGCAACACCTCAATTGTTTTTAAAAGAAAATTTGATAATGTAATTTTAGATTTTGGAACAACAGGAAAATTAAGACATAGCGATTTAATCATGTATGATCGTCAAACTGAAACTTGGTGGCAGCAATTTTCGGGAAAGGGCCTTATTGGTAAATATGCTGGTCAACAATTAGATATAGTGGCTTCAAGATTAGAATCATTGAAAAGCTCTTTAGACCGTGCAAAAAAGCTAAATATAGAACCTCTTATTCTTGATACTACTCTTAATCGTTCCTATGGAAAAAATCCTTATGCAAAATATGATTCTTCAAGTTTTCCTTTTTTATATAAAGGAGATTATAATTTAAATATTGCCCCTATGGAGTATGTTGTCTATTTTGCGGATCATGCCATTACTTTAAATCATCTTAAAGAAAATAAAGAAATAATTATGGATAATTATATTATTAATTGGTCTGCTGGTATGTCCTCTGCTTTAGATACTCCCATAATAACTTTGGGAAGAGATATTGGGCAAGTTATTGTTCAGCAGAAACAGGATGTTAACTTAATTGATATTCCTTACACCCTTACTTTTGCTTTTGCCTTGAATGCCTTTAGACCAGATATTAAAATTATTTTTTAATTCTTGCTCTTACATATAGAGCTTATACCAATAATCATCAGAGGTTTTCCTTATATTTTACAGCAGCATCATTAATCACATTAAAAACATGAGAACATTACTTTGTGTATATTCATTTATCATTATTTAAATCTAGGAATTATAAATTTTTAAAAATAAAATATTTTTACCAATTATTGTAATCCTTCAACTAAAATTAAGTGCGTATCTGATGCAAGCTCTCTCACTGCTTTAGCAGCCTGATATTTTTCTGATTCATAGAATTTTCGAGCATAGTCAATACTTTCAAATTCAATAATTACTGCAACACCTAATTGTTTACCTTCTCTAACCTCAGGATTTGGTTCGCGGCAAAGAACTTTGCCTCCATATTCAGCAATGATTGGACCTGCTATTGATTGAAATTTTTTAAAACCTTCTTTGTCATGAACACTTAGATGCGCCACTATATAACCTTTATGCATTATCAACTCCTTTTATCAATTTACCTTACCACCAACCACGAGGAATGTTGAGGAGTTAATTATTTTTTATTTTTTTAAAGTTAACTTATAAGTTTAGAAATTAACCTAATGTGCGAAGACTTAATTTCACATATGTTAATAATTGATTGAATTAATTTAATTATGTACAATAATGTGGTAATTAAGAAAAAAATGTCAAGAAATTTAGCAATTTATCCTAGTTTATCTAAAAAGGTAGTTATTGTTACTGGTGGTGCTTCAGGTATTGGGGCTGAGATCGTTTCAGCGTTTGTGAAACAAGGGGCAAAAGTTGGTTTTATTGATTTGAATGCTGATGCAAGCCAAAAACTTGTAAAGACTCTCGGCGAAAATGTTCATTTTGAAATCTGTGACTTGTGCGATATTTCAGCCATGAAAATAGCCATGAAAAAATTAACGACACTCATAGGTACCGCAGATATTCTGGTGAATAACGCAGGAAGCGATGATCGCCACGATTGGAAAGATGTAACGGAAGATTACTGGAACGAAAGATTGTCGACAAATCTACGTCACCAGTTTTTTGCTATTCAACATGTTGCACACGGAATGATAAAAAAGGGTGGCGGCTCTATTATCAATATTGGTTCAAATTCCTGGTGGGAAGCTGGTGGTGGATTTCCAGCATATGCTACAGCAAAATCTGCCGTTCATGGATTGACAAGGACCATGGCCCGTGACCTCGGTCAGCACCGTATTCGCGTCAATACTGTAGTCCCAGGATGGATTATGACTGAGCGACAGAAAACGTTATGGGTGACGCCCGAAGGTCTAGAAAATCAGTACAAGCGTCAATGCCTCCCAGATCTTATTGATCCCATTTACGTTGCTCGTATGGTTTTATTCTTAGCTTCTGATGATGCATTAATGTGTACTGCAAATAATTATATGGTTGAAGCTGGCTCAATTTAATAGAAAATTTAACTACCTTTCAAACCAGAAACGCTCTAACTCCTTTAGATTTGTTAGCAAATAAAATTGATTAACCAAAAGTTATTTAAATAATTTCATTATGTTTCTTATTTATAAGTAGATGATATAATTCAGATACATTTTTATTTGCAAATCCATTAAATTTTGCTTTTTCAAATACTTGTTTAGCTGCAGATCCCATTAGAGTTGGTGCGTTGTTTTGCATTGCTAAGGACATTAAATACCCAAGATCTTTATTGGCGTTATCAACAGAAAAATTATGTTGGTTTTCTTTTCTTGGATCTAATACATACTTCATGAAAGATTGAAATAGTTCATTATCCATCCTGCTGCCACTAATGACAGAATGAAAGGTTTCTTCCGAAATTTTAGATTGTTTACAGATTGTTAAAACCTCATAATAAAGACTATAGTAGGAAAGAGATAGCATGTTGTTTAATAATTTTAATTTATGACCTGAACCAGGATCTCCTACATGAACTATTCTTCCTGCCCAGCATTCAATGATTGGTCTAAATTTTTCTAGTACATCATTTTTAGCACCCACTATTGCATCTAGATTACCATCCCAAGCTTCTTTTGGTGTTTTACCAAGAGGAGCATCAATAAAATTAATATTGTTCTCAGTGCATATTTTTATAATATTTTCTGAAGATACTGGGTTAGCTGTTGTAGAATCTATTATAACTGAATCTTTTTTTAAAAAATTAATTGCTCTCTTATTAATAAGAATATCTTCTACTTGATCGCTTGAAGATAAGCATAATTGTAAAACATCTATATCGCGACAAAGATCTTGAATTCTTGTTTCCTCTATTGCCCCCCTTGAGATTAAATTATCCGCTGCTTTTCTTTTAACATTAGCTATAAATTTTAGAGAATATCCTTTTTCTAAAATATTTTTAGCCATACCATGGCCCATGTATCCTATTCCTATAAAGCCTATTTTCATAAATAACTCCTATTTTTTTGGTAGAACTGGTAAAAATAAAGCCGTTCACCAAAAAATATTTTAAAATAATTTTATTTAGATTACCCTACCACGAACCACGAGGAATGTTGAGGGAAAGTATTTAGCTACAGCATGCTCCTTGTTGTATAGGTGGACATTTAATGCTGCCATACGAACAGTACACACAGCAATCACCCTCTTTGGGTTTTAGTTGTTTATGGCAATGAGGACAGTCCCAAAAAAACTGACAATAATCATTTGGCATCCGCTCTGTTTTTTTGTGCTGACAGTGGGGACAGGTTAGGGTGGAATGAATTTGCACATCCTTCATAAAAATTACCCTACCACGAACCACGAGGAATGTTGAGCGTTCTTTGGCACACCCTCTTTTTTATTAAACACTACCATAACTTTTCTATGATTGCACGGGTGCTCGGGTGATCGGCCTTTTCCTAACTTAATCGTATATCTCATTACGTAAAGGGCTAAATATATAAATACTTTGAGATTAAAGCCGAGCAAGGCGAACACAAGGAAAAAGTAAAGAAGGATAAAGGAAATTAGTGATCGGGTGTTGGTGAGCAATGGTGTTCCAAAGCCGAGCACTCAGATGTTTTGAGGTAGTCCCTCTAAGACCCCCTTAAGCAAGTTCCGTGGGCCAAGCTTAAACAACCATGAGCCAATAAATTACTCCAACTTACTTTATTATTATGGTCTAAAAGCTACGTTTAGCTAAGTTAAAAAGTTATCTTTTGTTAGCTTAATTGTACATTTAAATACATCTATTCATTACCCAAAATTACCTACGAACCTTGCTTCATATGGCTTTTTTACAAGTGTATCCGTAACATAACATGAAGGTAAGTTTTGACTTTGTGTAGATTATCAAACGTAACATGATCAATTGTATAAATTTACCAGTTATGTTTTATGTTTAATATAAAACATACTATAGGTGAACATCTGAACATTTGAACATCAAGGAAATCCGCCATGTTCAATATACAGAACACGGATTTAAACATTGAACATTAGAAAGGGATATTTTCTAAATTCTCCTCCTCCTTTTTTATTATATGTTTAGTTTTTGTAGCTGAATGATCAAAAAAATATTTTAACGTAACACCTTTGTTGTAAATGCCTTTTTTAAGAGCATTTTTAATTTGATAGGTGACTGTCCCTGGAGCAACCTGCTCGAAACATGGCTCATTCATCACGGCACTTGCAGCATAATTTACTGCGATGGAATTATTACCATCAAACAAACCAAGAAGAATGTCCCAACACTCAAAGATATTATCTTTTAATCTATTTTTCTTCCCCTCTTTATTCTTTGCATAACACTTTGCGAGCTCATGATCATCGACAAGAATCATACACTCCGCATCATCAACCTGTACAACATCTTTCTTGAGCCAGGAGCCTTCAATCTTAATGGCGGCATAGTTATTCTTGGCATCCAGTACATGGATGTAATCCGTGCAAGTATTTTCCTCAATATTAAAAACGGATCTTGCATCCTTTTTGCTCATGTGTGTTAACAATAATCCTCCTCTTGCAGCACTCATCTTATTGATGGAACCTTTAGTAGCTGCTTGACGATTATTAATATCGTCAAGAATATCAATATTAAGAGATGCTTTAGAAATATGATCAATGACTATCACTGCTGCGTTTGTTTGAGCGCCTAACTCCAATAATAGTTTCATTGCCGTGGAGACATGGGAAGCTTCATTTTCATTAATACCCTCAAACAATAATATAAAGGGATCAACAATAATAAGATCAATATTCTTCTCTAAAACTTTATTTCTTATTTCTTCATAATGAGGAGAAGGTATTAAAATATCTTTTGTAAATTTTCCTAAAGTAAACTTCTTTTCTGCACCTGATACAAATGTGATATCACAGATCTTTTGGTCTGTATTTTCAAATATTTCTCCCTGGAAAACAGGTTTAGTTAATTTAAAATGTTTTTTATAAGCACTAGCCTTAAGCCGTAGTTGATCCATTGTGTCTTCTTGATTCATAATAAGGGTGGAAAATGGATAAGGAACATCTCGGCCCATAAAACTTTTAAGGTGATGAGCTCCAGTAATGCCTAATAGCACGCTCAGAGAAGACTTACCTGACCCTCCAAATCCACTAATCATAAAAACAGTATTTTTCATAATTAAACCTGGAATTAACCATTTGGGCTTAGGTATGGGCTTTGTGATATTATCAAAATAGGAGATAAATTGAAGGGGCTCTACTTTATCTACTTTTTTTACTTGTAGAAATTCACAAATTTTATTTACATCTGCATCTTTAAGATCGAGTAGTTTTTTTAGTGTAGGCAAACCTAAAACTTTTTTATTTTCTTTCAAATTTCTTTGAATTGTATTTGCTTTTGATCTTTGCAGATGCTCTTCATCACCTGATACTTTTGCAATAAAGTTAACAGTAGTATCAATAATATAAGGATCATAATTCCCTCGAAGCAGCAGACCAGTGATGGCATCACAAATATCATGTCGCTGACCGGCGTTAGTGGGATAAAACTCTAGCATCAAAGCAGCAAAAGCTAGTAAGCCTACCTTCTTTGTTAGTTCTCCACTTGATATAGTTGTAAGGTTATCATGACGCTCCCAACTTATTTCTTCTCCCTCAGGGTGAACACTAGGAGGAACAACTGTTTGGCAGCCTTGTGATCTAATTTCGATTAACGTTTTATTTTTATACGTAAATCGCTTTGTCTCTTGATGATCCGAATCATATAAGTAATGAGAAGAGGGTTTCGAGGGTCTACCAAAAATAACGCCCGCTTCAGGAAGAACTTTTTTAGCTAGATCAAGAATTCTTGAATCATCTATATCTATATCAATTAAACCATCCCCTAATAAAAAACCAAAGTTTGTGTCTTTTCCATTAAAGTAATGATCTATATTTTCATTTGTAATTTTTACATTAGTCCAATTAGCGATAGCTGGTTGTTTTGCTCGGTACTTTATAGGGATTGGAGAATACCCTTTTGCAAAATATTCTTTTGCAATTTGAAGACCCTTCTTCATCTTTGTAACTCATGTTTATTTTTATTGATGTATTTCAGGACATCATCACGGTGGTATCTGATATTACGACCAAAACGATAATAATCAATTCCTTTCCCGCGTTTGCGCAGTGATCTTACTATATCAAGGCTTATACCTAATAATTTTGCTAAGTCTTTATCTGTTAGAAACTCTTGTAATTGAACCATAATAGGCCTCCTTTATTAGTCAGTTCTACAGATTGGAGGTCTTTAAGAGAAATATAGTAAACTATTTCCTATGCGTTTTTTTCATTAATTTAAGAGATTTCAGACCTTGAAGTAATCTCTTTTTTTTTACTTCAGTACAAATTTGCTCTATTCGGGAAATTGTCTTTCCTTTAAATTTAAATATTTCTTGAAGTTTTTTAAATTTTTTACCCTTGAGATAATTTTGTATTGCGGATTTCTTTGATAACTTTCTACGTTTCATTAAGTCATGTATGTCTTGATAGATTATTGGATTAAATAATGATTTTGGACGACCAGATTTTAACTTAGATAGAATTATTTTAGCTGCTTTTTTTTCATCAATTTTAAAATCACGAAGCATTTGTATTAAAAATTGATAATTCTCTTTCTCCTTTTTCATTACCTAATATCTATCACGTTGCCCTCCGTCTGTCTCAAACTGAGTATATAGACCAATATATAGGGACTCTTTTTTACCATTTAGGGTCTCCCCAGGGGGAGCCGGGGGTCGCTATGAGATTTGATCTTTTTTATACGTACCTAATGATAATTTATCTTTGGCACATTCCTGGCACAATGATATTATAAAACTATCAATAATATAAAGTTTGCTGAGAAAAATTTATAAAGTTTTCTGCAACTTAATGGTGGGTGCGACAGGGATTGAACCTGTGACCCCTGCCGTGTCGAGGCAGTGCTCTACCGCTGAGCTACGCACCCATTTTTTCTAATTAATTATTCTAAATAAAAAATAAATCTATAAAAAACCATAATGAAACTAAAAATTACACAAATGCTTGAACAGCATTTAAAAGAAGCTCATAAACTATATAATTACTATATTGTTAATTCTTATGCTAATTTTGAAGAAGATGAAGTTAGTTTTAGGGATTTTTATAAAAATTATAAAAACATTACTGATAATAAATTACCTTACATAGTGGCTTTAGGTGATAAAAAAGTCATCGGAATTGCATATCTAAACAAATTTAGAGATAAAAGTGGATATAGATTTGCCTTTGAAAACACTATTTATGTAAGCAATGATCATATTAAAGATGGGATTGGATCTAAATTACTTGGAAAATTAATAAATGTTTCAAAAAAAAATAAAAAAATTAAAAAAATTGTTGCTGTTATCGGTGGGATAGATAGTAAAGCTTCATTAAAAGTTCACCAGAAATTTGGCTTTAAAAAATCTGGAGTATTAAAAGACATTGGATTTAAAAATAATAAATGGATTGACGCAATTTTAATGCAAAAAAATATATGAAAAAAATTAACAAAAATTATTTTAAAAAAACACTTTCTAAGTTTGCAACTGGAATAACAGTCGTTGCAACTAATAAAAACTCAATTTATTATGGAAAAACTATCAATTCTTTTTCTTCATTATCATTATCCCCACCTTTGGTATTATTTTCGCTTGATATAAAGTCTTCTCAATTAAATATTTTTAAAAATTCTAATACTGTGTCAATAAATGTATTAAGTAAATATCAAAAAAATATTTCTGATAATTTTGCAAAAAAAAAACCAAACTGGGCAAGTATAGAGTGCAAAATATTAAAAAATGGTAATCCAATAATAAAAAATTGTGTCTCAAATTTAGATTGTAAAATAACAAATAAAATAAAGAAAGGAGATCACATAATATTTATATGCGAAGTTATAAATGTATCTATAAATGATAAATTAAAACCTTTAATATACTTTAATTCTAGATATTTTTAATGCAACTTAATTTTAAGCACTTAATACTATTTATTATTTTTCTATTAGGTATTTTATTTTTTTTAACAAGTGCAAATAAATTAAGTTTAGAAAATAAAAAAAATATTATACCAATAAAATTAAATAAAAATCAAATAGTTGAAACTGAAAAAAGACATTTAGAAAAAAACGAAATACAAACTATCACATCAAATACAACTTCTGATCATCATGAAAAGCAATTAAAAAAAATATTATTAAAGGTAAAAAAAGGTCAAACATTTTCTCAAATTTTAGATAGCTTTAATATTGCCAATAATAGAAAGTTTGAAATAATAAATGCAATAAATAG
>Ga0257115_1000655_pt1 | contig 28701 bp, 36 predicted proteins | sample SI112_100mmetaG_FD_194465 | JGI IMG/M metagenome (GOLD analysis project Ga0257115, IMG submission 194465) | Marine microbial communities from Saanich Inlet, British Columbia, Canada - SI112_100m | ecosystem: Environmental > Aquatic > Marine > Inlet | place: Canada: British Columbia | collected...
TGAAGTTCAAGCAAAAAGAAAGGCTATAGCAGTATTACAAGACGAAATTAACAGAATTCTAAACGCTGCCAGAGAACTTGCAACACTACCTGATCTTATGATGAAAAAAGAAAAGACAGGGATCAAAAACGCTCTAGAACAAATTTCAACAATAGAAGAGGAAGTTGAAAATCTAAGAAGAAAAATCACACGAGAGGTAGCAGATGTTGGAGGATTAATCATGAACAGAGAAAATCTTCTAAACACAGCATATACCATGGATGAGATTGCAGGTTACATTACAGGCATTGCATTCAAACTCTCAAACGTAAAACCAACCACATTAAAAAGTGCAAAACTTGACAAAGACATTACAAAATTAATTGAACTAGTAGTAGATGAGGTGTACAAACTCAATGAAATCATTAGAAGTTTGACTACAAACACTGCAAATGCAATTGAATTAGCACAAGAGACTCAAACAATTGAAAGAGAAATAGACATCAAATACAGAGAGGCAACACTAAAGCTACTATCTGAAGTTTCAAACACAAAAGAATTGCTGTTAATCAAAGATGTAATTGAAGGTATTGAAGAGATGGCAGATAAATGCCAAAAAGTTTCAGATTCTTTCATATTATTAGCATTAAGCCTATAACCAAAAAATACAATTCCATTTTTACTATATTTTTGATACACTCAACTAGAGAATTCATATACGTTTACTAGTTTCACAAATTTATGAAAAGTGAATTAGTAGAAAATAGAATCATTGTTTGGAATATAGAAGATTCTCGTAAACTTTTCAGTCAAGGATATTACGGAAAACCAATTGGAATACCAAAACCAAAGATTGAAGAAATTGATGCACCGTTAATTTTAGATTTAATTGAAGGGTTGTATCTTTTAGAGAAAAAGAAAATCACAATTACAAAATTAAAAAATAAAGTAACAGTAGAACAAATGATTGAAATTTGCAAAAAAGAGGTTCATGAATTTGATAAAAAATATCTAGTTTACAAAAACTTTAGAGACAAAGGATACATAATTAATCCCGGAATTAAATTTGGTTGTGATTTTGCAGTTTATGAAAAAGGACCAGGAATTGATCATGCCCCGTTTTTGATTCAAGTGTATAATAGAAGTGAATCAATTACATCAACTGGAATTGTGCTTGCAGGAAGACTAGCAAGTTCTGTTAAAAAACAATTCATCTTGGCAATCCCAAAAGGAAAAGACAATGTAGATTTTCTTGCGTTGGATTGGTGGAAAGCCTAAACTGCTTTAATGTGACCAGCAATTTTATCATAAATTTCAAAAAGTTCTTTTGAAATTCCAAAAGCAAGATGATTATCCCACTTACTTCTGATTCTAACTACACCATCTGTAGGTTCAACATAGATTGTTGCATCTTTGATTGATTGTTTTGAAATCATTTCATTTAATTCAGAATCTTCATTTAATTTTTGAGATAATCCATCGCCACCATCCCATTGAACTTTAACTACTTTTTTGGAACCAAAATGACCACTGGTGGTGAGTTTAGTTTTTGCAGTATATCGAATATCGTTTGCACCTGTATCTTTTTTCACAATAAAATGTGCTTGAAATCTATCTTGTGCACCCCAAGGAAGTGGATTTGAATCTTGCATCATTATCCCTTTTGAATTATTTGTATGACATCAATGTTTGAATTCTTGACATCAAGACATCCCTTATTAGTTACCATTCTTGGAGTTTGAGAAAAATATCTACTGTAATAATCACCTTTTTCAATTTCATCGGTTCCAATTTCTTTTGATTGAGAATCGATTCCAATATTTTTTAACATAACGCTAAATTTCTCAGGCCATGTTTGATAGACAAAAGTATCAGGCTCTGAATCATGCATAAAAAATCATGAATCTTACCTACAAATAAAGATAATGTAGTTAATGATGAATGATTGAAAAATCTGTCAAAATTATCATAATTGTAACAAATGAACAAACAGAGTTTTGTAAATAAGCAAGCAAATTAAGAATATGTCAAAAATAGGAATTTTGATAATAAATGATTCAAGATCAATGAGGTTGTTTCTTGAAAAGATTGTTAAATCATTTTCAGATTGTGAATTAATGAGTTCTTGTTGGGATGGAGATGATGCAGTAAACTGTATTCAAATAAAAAAACCAGACATAATTCTATTAGATCTAGAAATGCCACACATGGATGGGTTGACATTTCTTGAAATGATGCCCGAAAATAAAAGAATTCCTACAATCATAATCAGTAATTATGGAAAAGATGATTCTGATATCATTTCTGATGCGATGAATTTGGGCGCACTTGATTCACTAATGCCACCATCATCTATGAGAGATAATGATGTAGAGGAATTTAGCAATAAACTGCATCATAAAATTATCAAAACATCCCTCAAATCAAATGAAGTAACTATGACATCACAATAAGGGTTCAAAAATACTAGTATTCTAAAATCATTGTAAAATTTTAGTCTAGGACAATATCTACCAATCCAATTAAATATCATAAACGATTTGACATTTTATCGATGTCAAAATTTCAAGGTAAAATTGCTCTAATTACAGGTAGTGGTACAGGTATTGGCAAAGCCATTGCAACAAAATTTGTAGAGCAAGGGGCAAGTGTAATCATTCTTGGAAGAAGAAAAGAACCATTAGAAGACGCAGCAAAAGGATTGCAAGAGATAATTTCACAAAATAACAGTGGAGCTACAGTTAGAATTTTCTCAGGAGTAGATGTTGCAGATGAAACAGCTATGAATGGAATGTTTGATTCACTCAAAAATGATAATGTCAATGTAGATTATGTAATTAATAATGCAGGAGTTTCAGGACCTGTAACTTGTTTTGCCAATGCACCATTAGATGAATTCAAAAGTACGATTGGAATTCACCTTACTGGAACATTTTGGGGATCAGTTCAAGCACTAAAGGTAATGAAAGAGGGAGGAAAAATTATCACAATTTCAACATTCTTTACAGAAGAAAGACCATTAGAACAAAGACCATATAGATTTAGAAGTCCATATACGGCATCGCAAGGTGCTAAAAACAGACTAGCTGAGGCAATGTCATGGGAATTAACAGATAAAGGAATCATATCCATTGCAACAAATCCAGGACCAGTTCATTCAGATAGAATTTACAAAACAGTTTATCCAAAAGCTGCATCAGAATTTATGAGAGTAAGTGGATTTGAAGATCTGACTCCAGTGCAAGTTGAAGAAGCAAAAGATGATTTGCTAGAATGTATTCTAGCAGATGGAATAGACAAAGAAGGAATTGTAAAAACTGCAGAAAAATTAGCAAATGGAAAAGATGTCACCAAATTAACTGAGACATTTACAAGATTATTAGAACAAATTCAAAAACTCGCAGGGAAAATTCAAAACAACACTTCACATATGATTGCAGACCAAGAATTTCTAAAACAAACGCAAGTTGCAGAATCAGTTCTAAATTTATGTGATGATGAGATAGCAAAAATTCTAAATGGTAAAGTAATACCAGGAGACAGAGTATTTTATCCAGTCAGGCCACATATCGGAAACGCAACTCCAGGAGTACATCAACCAGACTTTACAGGTAAATCAATCGTGTTTACAATTGATGCAACTGACAAAGCAGATGCAGAACGAGTAGAGTTTTTGGCAGCACATGTTGAGAAAAACGGTGGCAAAGTAGCATGTTTCATTTCACAATCAACACCAACAGAACTTCAGGAACAAATTAGCGGTAAATTCCATTCACATGTTGTAGATATTAAAAATCCTGATGAAGTCCAAAGATGGTTAAACACAGCTAATACCAACCTAGGAGAAATTCTATCAGTAGTACACATCACAGGAAAACTACCAGAAATCTCAAAATTAACAGAATTATCAAGAGCAGGATGGGAAGAACTCACTGAGAAATTCATTTCAACTCCTGCAACTGTTGCCCAAAGAGCATTAGAACAATTTGTTCCAGGTGGGAGTAAAGACCCACGATTATACAAAGATGCAAAGGGTGCAATTATGATTATTGGTCCAGACTTACCAATTGGAAGAAAAGTTTCAGGAACTCAAAGAGCTCAAGTTGAAGTGTTTAGAGGGGCACTACGACCATTTACAACTACAGTAAATCAAGAATTATCTGATGTCCTAAAATCACAAATTAGATTGTTTACCATATTTCCAGGTACTGTTACAGGTGCAGAACCTAATAATCAAAACATTGCAGATGCATTAAATTTCCTAGTGTCTGATAGTTCAAATTCATCAGCAGAGATAATATTCTGCGTTGATGAATCAAGATAAGGATGCTGAAATTTTCAGAATTCAAAATAGGTGATTCATTTTTTTCCACATGTAGTATTTCAGAAAAAGAACTAGAAGGATATCTAAAATTTTCTAGAGTAAAAAATGCATTCTTAGATGATAAACAAAAAGGAGAACAAAAACTAGTTTCAGGTAGAGCCATACTATCAAGAATGGAGGGGGAATTTACAAGATTAATCAAATTTGTGGAAATGATATAATTTTTCTAGGTACAGATGGTGATTCAGAATGGGGAAACAGAAATACTAGATTTCTAAAACCACTATACACTGACCAAGTTTTAAAATTGAAATTTTCAATATCAAACAAAAGTAATATTGACGAGGAATTTGGAAAAATTACAATAGATTATGAAGGAACTAATCAAGATGGAGAAATTATAGTATTATCAAAGAAAAATATCTATAGAATAAAAAAATAATTTAAAAATTAATCATCAGATTATTTTCTAAATGATGCAGCAGATAATTGGTCTCCACTATAACTAACAATTACAGTGTATACACCAGGTATCCATTGTTCACTGTGAACTACAGGTGATTCAAATTCTCCAATTGATGCAATTCAGCGTTTTATTGGAAAAATTGAACTTGGAATAATTCCAAGTGTTTTGGATACAGTAGTTTTTGTAAAAGATGGAGAAATTGACACAGTATATGAGTTGGAATTAAAGGTCAAAGTCCCCACAGATATTATAAATAAAATACCGGAGAGCCGACTGGTCTCTCCAGCCATTAGATCAAATGACCTAACAACACCATTAATCACAAAATTAGTATAAAAACACACAAAAACTATCGAGGCTAAATTCCAAAGAAATTAGAATTACCCATAAGAGAATCAACGAATAATTTTCCTGCAGCAATTACTATTACAACAGATATCAGAATTTGTAAATATCTTTCTTTGATATCTATAGATAATCTAGCTCCAACTAATCCACCAATAAAAGCACCAATTGCCAAAAATCCTGCTTGAAGGAAATCAGGATGTCCCAAAATACTATGAACAATTACACCAGACAAAGATGCAAATAATAAAATCAATTGTGATGTAGGAGCTGCTCGTTTCATGGTCATTCCCATTCCAACTACCATTAGAGGAACAAAGATGATTCCACCACCTATTCCAAAAAATGATGAAATAATTCCGGCAAAGAAACTAGCCCCAATTGCAAAAACCATCATTTGTTTTGATAAGGTTTTTTCTTTATCCTCAATTTTTTTTCTAAGAAAAATATAAACTGCTGATGCAATTAATACAAATCCAAACAAGAATTTAAAAAGATCCGGAGAGTCATCTGTTGAAATTATTGCACCAAGAATAGTTCCAGGAATTGTTAATAACCCGAGTTTTAGTCCTAATGAGAATTCAATTCTCTTTTGTCGTGAATATGAAATTGTAGATGCAATTGAATTACTTAATGCAGCAAATAGACTATTACTTGCAGCAACTGTAGGTGGAAATCCTAAAAATGTTAAAGCAGGAACAACTATAATTCCACCACCCACTCCAATCATAGAACCTAAAACACCAGCTGCAAATCCTAAAAGAATCAGCCATAATTGATCAATCATAGTAAACGCCAATCAAAGAATTTTGTACTATATAATGAAACTACTTTACCACAATTAATGTCCACAAATAAGATTTTTCAGTAGCAGTAATTTCTAAAATTAATTGTTTTTGGGCCAATCCATCAATTTTTGATTTTAGAGTTGTTTGGGAGGATTCAGAGTATTTGTTCTGGGCTGCATCAAGCCAGGCAGGAATTGATTCAAATCCACCAGGGTGTTGTTCAGCCCAACAATCACATACCAAATTCTCAATTATGGTTTGAAAGATAAAGTCAATTTTGTCTCTTTTTGATTCAGGGTTGGGAGATACTTCAAGAATAGCCAAAGCCATGTTTGGAGAAATAGGGTTTCCACCCATATTGAGATTCCCTAAAGGTTCGCCATCAAAATCAACTAGTGCAGTAGTCACACAATACTGAACAAATTTTTGAACATCGTCATTATCAAAATAGGTACAATATTGCCCCACAGTATCATCAGAAATTACATTAGGATTTGACATGGAAATATTTTCATCTATGAGAATTTTTTGAATGTCATCAACATTAGAATAAATAAAATCAATTTTTGGAGTGTTCAGTGCATCTGATGAATCATCAGCATAAAATACTAGAATAGGAATAATTGCAATGCCAATAAAAATTGGAATAAAAAATTTCTTGTTCATCAAAATAATTTTAAAAATATTATAAAATAAGGTTTTGCAATTCTAAATAGAGATAATTTCAAGAATTGAATCAACAGTAATATTATTTTCATCGACAAATCCAGCAGTTACTTCCAAAACATATACTGCCATCCCTTCAGGAATTATACTTTGACAAGCAGCAATTTCTAATGGTGTTTTACAAGGAGGAACATCTTTTTCTATATGGACAACTTTTCCGTCTTGATCAAACCAAATCATGTCAAGTGAAAATTGCATGTTTAACATCCAAAGTGAATATAATCCGGGTTTATCAAACACAAAAATCATTCCTTGATCAAGAGGTAATTGATCTTGAAACATTAAACCTCTAATACGTAGAGGCTCATTGTCTGCAATTTGTACTTCAAGAGGGATTCCATCAACCATTATTGTTCCTCGTGGAAACTCAACTGATTCTAATTTACTTTCACTTGGAATTGACATTAATCCAGCAACCCCAATAATTACTGCAGCAATGAAAATTGGAACTAGTGCTTGAGTTCTAGTAGTCACAAAATAATTTGGGTTTATCCTTTTAAAAACTAAGAGTCACAGTACAGATGATTTAAAATCATTAATTGATGAAATTGTATTTTTTGTTTCATGCCCAATATCATGAAGAGTGGCACCATTGTATTTTTTGTCAAGATATCTACCTGCAACAATCATCGGTCCTCCAATGGCAACAGTAACTCCAGTGGGTTCAGGAACCCACAACATCATAAATCCAAGTTTTTGGAGTTTTTTACCAGGTGCAGATGCTTTTTGTAATGCACTCAATGGTCTAGTACTACGTTTATCATCAATTTTCACAACATCTGAATACAAATTTGCTCGACGTTTGGCAGATTCTGAGACTTTTCTTAATTTATCTAGTCGTGCCTTTAGGGGATCATCCATTCTAACTGTGAATTTTAAAAAAAATAGTTAAGATTCAAAGATCAATTCCAGTCACAGGCAGGTCAATAAAGAATAACTAAAATCGGTCAAAGAGACACCCAATTATACTAGATTATTTACAGTTACAAAGAACACATGAAGTCTAAAAATTCCAAAAGATTAGATTCAATCAAAGCTGCACATCAATCAGAAAAAACTAGTTCAAGTACAAGAATGGAGGATTACTTGGAGATTATCTCAGAACTAGTAGAATTGAAAGGATATGCAACAACACTTGATATTTCAAGATACATGACAGTAAGTGCACCAAGTGTTACAAAAATGCTGCAAAGATTAGATGAAAATGGATTTTTAGAATACGAAAAATATCATGGCATCAATCTAACAAAAAAAGGAATTCAGGTTGCAGAAGGAATTAGACAAAAGCATGGGATTTTGTTAGAATTTTTTGATATTTTAGGGGTAGGATATGATACTGCAAACCAAGATACAGAAGGAATAGAACATCACCTAAATCCAAAAACAATAAAACAATTGAGAAAATTTATTACTTTTCTGAAAGCAAATCCCAAAATTATTGAAAATTTTAAAAATCTTTAAGATGTAATTTAATATCATTTTGAGATGATGCTTCTTGTAAAAGATTTTGGGCAACATCAGAACGTTTTGGAATTTTAATTTGGCCTTTTTTTCCAATTCTTACAGATGAAACATATCTATCATTAACATAAACATCTGCATGCATTGATGTGAATTCTTTGCTTACTGTAAGAAGAAGGGTAGTTTTTGATTCTGAAAAAGTGAAAGGTAAATCATCTGATGAGTCAAATGATTCAGGATCTTTTGGAATTACATCAATGTGAACTTGGAGGCGTTTTTCAATTTCATTAATGTTTGAGCCACCTCGACCAATAATTGATGCAATGTATTGTTCATCAACTATTACTTTAACTCGATTATCAGATAAAATTTCAACTTGTGCTCTAGGATCATAATTTTTGAAAGTTTCTTTAATTTTGTCTTCGGCTAATTTTTCTATTCCTACTTTTTGAGTTTTTTTGGAAACAGGTACAATTACGTTTTCTTCTCCAAATGTATAAATTTCATATGCCAGGATAGCATCAGCAAAATTTCTGATTTCAATTACAGGCCTAGCCAAATCAGATTCAGTCATACCTGTGGGGACTTTGACCTTTAATTCCAACTCATATACTGTGTCAATTTCTCCATCTTTTACAAAAACTACTGTATCCAAAACACTTGGAATTATTCCAAGTTCAATTTTTCCAATAAAACGCTGAATTGCATCAATTGGAGAATTTGCATGTACCACCCCAACCATGCCAACTCCAGTTAATCGTAAATCAGCAAAAGTTCTAAAATCTTCTTGTCGCCGTACCTCATCAAAAATAGTATAATCTGGACGAACCAGCAACAAAATATCTGCAGTATTATCAAAACTTCCATCGAGTTTACCATATTGGGTTATTCCAGAATTGACTTGTAAATCACGGGGAGATTCAAAAGTTTTAACAATTTTTCCCCCAGATTGATAAAAATTAGCAAGGCCTGATGCCAAAGTACTTTTTCCAGAACCAGGAGATCCAGAAATTAAAATTCCTTCAGCCCTATCAGAAAAACGCTCCATTAATTTTTCAGAAATATCATAATCATCAAGAGATAATTTAACAATTGGATGAACAATTGTAATTTCAAAAGAATCTGAAAAAGGAGGAAAAGTTATTGCAATTCTATAATCACCATGTTGAATTACAGTTGCACCATTCTTAGATATTTCAAGAGTGCTTGAATCAAAAATTCCAACAACATTAGTTATTTGAGAAGAAACCATTTTTAAATAATCTCTAGTAAGTATTTCATCGCTAATGTCAGTTAGTACAAAGGTTCCAGGTTTGCCTTTTTTTGCTAATGGTCGTTGATTCTCTTTGAGATGTACACTCATAGTTTGATCATCAAAAAATTTCAAAAATTCTAATGTCTCATTTTTTACAATCGGTTGTAGAAATACAGTCTCAAGACCTTTTGCCTGAGCCACAAGATATTGGACATTATCTGAAGTGTATAAAATGGCATCATTTTCTTTTGCTACATCAGTAATGAGTGCATCAATTCGTCCGCTTGAAGCAAATTTAATATCATCAGTAGATGGATGTGGTCCTTTTGTTACAACATTCAAGCCAAAACCACCAGATAGTTCTTTGAGTTTTTTAATTTTTTCCAATCCTACAAAGCCTTGCTCTTTTTTACTAGATGCTTGAGATTGTAATTCATCAAAAACAGCTTGAGGAATAATAATTTCAGAATTTCTAACAGAGCCTGCTTCGATCTGAGCAATCAGTTGACCATTAATTATAACACTAGTATCAGCAACAATTTTTGACAAATTCTCTATCTATTTTGGTATAATGGCATGCCCTAAATTAATTTTCCATAACTTCAGCAATAGTTTTCAATACAACTTTGAAATCAAAAGGTTTTGTCACCATAGTTGCAGCACCATTATCAATACATTCTTGAATAATTTTTTTATCATCACTTGCAGTAATTAAAATTATTTTTGCATTTGGATCAATTGCAATTACCTCTTTTACTACTTGAAGACCATCTTTGTGTGGCATTGAAAAATCAGTCATGAGAAGTTGAGGTTTGTGTTTTTGGTAAAAATCAACAGCTTCTGCACCATCAGTTGCTTCAGCAACTACATTATGTTCTCCAATTAACAAAATTTCTTTTAAAACTAGGCGAATTGCATCTGAATCATCAGCAATTAAAATATCAACCATGGTGAGGGATAATATGTCCATTTAAAAAATATTTTCACGATTACTATGACAAAATCTCTTTAATTTGACTAGTAATCAAATCCTGGTCATTTGGAGAATTATCTAATGAAAGATTCATGGCAGGAAGCGACTTTGTTATAATATCAAAAACACCTTCAATTTTATTTCCTTCAACAATTTTTTTCAACATGAGATCAAGGGATGCAGATAAGTCTCCAAGATCGTCTTTTTCCATCATAGGAGATAATCCTTTAATTTTATGAGTATGTTTTTTGAGTTCAGCTGCAACATCATAAACATTAACGTCATTTTGACACGAATTCATAATATTAGACATTCCCAATACATCATCACGGATTTCTTGTGTTGCAACAGTAATAAATTCATCAGACATTATCTTACAAAGTAAAGAAATACGTCATTTTTATATCATTCACAAAATGATTTTTTGACTAGAATGAAATCAGATTAAAATCAAACATAATTTCAACAGTTCATAAATTACTAGCAGTCATAGTTACTTAAAGAAAACAAACAGTCAGAACTAAAAATTCTCACTCTCTTTAAAAAATGAGTATTTTGGTAGGGAAATTATGGAAGAAGAAAATGAAGAATTTTATGAAAATTGTTCAGAATATTTTGAATTCTTACGAAGAACAAATTCAACCGATTATAATTTCGAGGATGAGTATTATTTTACCATGCCTGCAATATCAAATCATTAGATAACAGATTTACAAATCGTATAAAAACAATAGAGTATGGATTCAAATTTACAAGATTTTGCAGATAAGGCAGTAAAATTTGCCTCAGATTCTGGAGTACAATATTGCGATGCTAGAGCAGAACAACAAGAAAAAAAATCCATACTTGTTGAAAATGATCAAGTTGAATATATCAAAAATAGTGATGATTCAGGGATAGGTATCAGACTAGTAAAAGATGGGGCATGGAGTTTTTGCTCAATCAACAATCCAAAATCATTTGATCAAATTAAAGTGGCAATAAATGATGCAATAAAAAACTCCACTTACAATTCAGAGAATAAAAAAAATGAAATTAGTCTTTATCCGAATTCAAGCAAAAAAAATAAGATAGATTTTCCAGTTTTAAAAATACCCGACATAGAAGAGTTATTGAATATCGGAGTAGAATGTGGTAAAATTATTTTAAATGAATCAAGAATCATTAAATCAATTATCAATCCATGGTATACAGTTAATTCAAAATATTTTAAAAATAGTGAAGGTTCAGAAATTACTCAAAATTTTACAGATGTAGTAGTTGAAATGATAGCAACTGCTCATGAGTCAGGACTGACACAATCAGTAAACATTACAGAAGGGGGACGTGGAGGATTAGAACAAATTTTAGATAAAAATAAAATTCAAGACAGTGCAAAAGAAATTGCATCAAAAGCATCTCAATTAATTGATGCAAAACCTGCAAAAGAAGAAAAAGCAACGGTTGTGATGAATCCAGACTTTGTTTCATTACTCACACATGAAATTCTAGGCCATCCATCTGAAGCAGATAGAGTATTAGGAAAAGAAATGGCATGGGCAGGAGGGGCATGGTGGAAAGGGAAAATTGGAGAAAAAATTGGGTCAGCGGAATTAAATGTATTTGATGATCCTACAATTAAAGAAAGTTTAGGATGGTATTATTTTGATGATGAAGGAGTAGAAACTAAAAAAACAACACTAGTTGAAAATGGAATTTTAAAAAATCACATGCAAAATAGAGAAACGGCTCAAACATTTAATGTACCTCCAACTGGAAATATGAGGGCAACAAACTACAGATTCATGCCTCTAATACGCATGGCATGCACATGTATTGGAAATGGAGAATGGGATGTAGATGAGATGATAAAAGGAGTCAAAAACGGATATCTAATTTCAAATATGAAAATACCATCAATAGACATGAAGCGATACAATTGGAGCATATCATGCCAATATGCACAAAAAATCGAGAATGGTGAAATTACAGATTTGTTACGGGATGTCATTGTGATGGGAACAGCACCTGAATTTTTTCAATCAATTGATGCTTGTGGAAATAATTTCACAGTAAGACCAATAACTAATTGTGGAAAAGGTGATCCAATGCAATCAATGATTATGGGGAATGGAGGACCATCAATTAGAGGAACAGCTACTGTAAAGAGTGTTAACTAATGAAGCAAAAATTAGAGAAAGTAAAACAAAATGTCATAAAATGTACAAAATGTGAACTAGCAAAAACTAGAACAAATTCAGTTCCAGGAAAAGGGGATTTTAAATCAGATGTAATTTTTGTAGGAGAAGCACCTGGAAAAAATGAAGATAGGAATGGAGAACCGTTTATAGGAGTTGCAGGAAAAAAACTATCAGCAGCATTAGAAGGAGCGGGAATTTCAAGAGATAAAGTGTATATTACAAATATTGTAAAATGTAGACCTCCAAAAAATAGAGTCCCAAAAACAAATGAAAGAGAAACATGTCAGGACTATCTCAAACAAGAAATAGCAATCATTAAACCAAAATTAATTTGTATTTTAGGAAATACTGCATTTAACTCACTTTTAGGAGGATCAGAGATAATGAAGTTTAGAGGTAAAATTGTACAAAAAAATAATCAACTATATTTTTTAACAGTCCATCCAGCAGCTACAATTTACAATCAAAAATTAATTGATGTATTAAATGAAGATATTGTAAAACTATTCGAATTAGTCAAAGAATTAAAAAACAAGAAAAAGATTTCAATAGATATTGAATATTCTTCCTAGAGAATTTTATTTAGAAAATACAGTATCAGTGGCAAGAAATCTGCTAGGGAAAAAAATCATTAGAAAAATAGGCAGAGTAGAAATGTCAGGAATTATTACTGAAACTGAGGCATATAGGCACAAAGATGACCCTGCAAGTCATGCATTTAGGAATATTACTGAAAGAAACAAGATAATGTTTGGAGAAGTAGGAAGGGCTTATGTCTATTTTACTTATGGAATGCATTTTTGTTTTAATGTCGTTGCAAGAAATCCAAAATCAAAAGCGGGTGCAGTTTTAATTCGTGCAATAGAACCTGAAAAAGGAATTAAAACAATGCAAAAAAATAGAAAGATTGAAAATTTGAAAAATCTAACTAATGGTCCTGCAAAATTATCTCAAGCATTAGAAATAACAAAGAATCACTACGGAGTGGATTTGACAAATAATACAGAGTTATTCATCATAGACGGAGAAAGGCCAAAGAAAATTATTTCATCATCCAGAATTGGAATTAAAGAGGCAACAGACAAGTTGTGGAATTTTAAAATAAAAAATTAAGATTCGTCTTTGTTATTTTCATCCAAAGTCCATGGAGCAAATTTTGCCATGATTCTTTGCCAATCTAATTTTAAAAGTAAAACAATAACTGCAGTCATAATTATTCCAAAAATTAGAATTCCAACATACACAGGAGTAGTATCATCCACTTTTTCTAAGAAAGGTTGAATGAATGATAATCCAATATAATGTGAAATAAATACAATAATGTAACTAAGAACAATTTTTCCAGTAAGTGTTGCAACAAAGAATCTTTTTGGATTATACTTTGCAAGTCCTAATGGAATAAATATAATATCATCAGGCATCGGGGTTGCTGCAGCTACAAATGCAGCTGCTGCACCATATCTTTTTACCAATCTTTCAAATGGTCGCATTCTTGTTCGAGTTTTATCATTCATGATTCTTCGACCTTTAAAGCTCACATAGAAAATAATTTGTTTTGCGATTGCAGCTGATACTGCAGATACTAATGCCAAGGCATGTAAATTATATTCATTTCCAACAGACATTGTAGCAAGTAATAGGAATCCAGGTAAGGGAACAAAAGGGACAAGTGAACCAAAAAAATTGACTAGGGCTAAAATAAGAATTCCATCCTCAGGAGCAAATGGAAAAATATCACCAAACTCCATGAATCAGACTATTTTCAGGCAGTATTTAATGAAAACTAATAATTTGAGAAAATAGTGAATTAAAATATCATCACAAATTGAATCAAATGAAAAGGAGCGATATTGAAAATGAGTTTTGAAATAATTATGGAATACTATCAATTAGTACAAGAAATTCTAGCAAATAATACATTTCAAGAATACGGGATAATAGGGTTATTTCTCAATTCATTGTTATCAGCTACTGCAATTCCATTACCAACTGAAATTTTGACATCAGCTTTATTGATTGGTGGAGAAAATATTATTCTTGTTGGATTTGTATTGGCGGTAGGGTCAACTATTGGGGGAGTGTTAAATTATTTTATAGGGTTTGGGGGAAATAAATTATTTAACAAACTCAAGAAATCAGAAAATTATAATCAAGGCAAACATAAAAAGAATGGTCACAAATTACTTGACAAATTTGGATGGGGTGCAATATTTTTTGCATCATGGATTCCAGTGATAGGAGATTTCATTTTAATTTCAGCAGGTGTAAAAAAAATGAAGTTCTCAAAGTTTGTAATTTTCATGATATCAGGAAAAATATTCAAGACCATAATAGTTGTTGTGGGATTAGGTTCAGTATTTTAAAAAAAATACGTCAAATAATGATTAAAATAACATCTTTTTACAGATTAATTAAATGGTAACAAAAGATCATATGCAAATTTGCGATGAGATAGCAGGATTTAGTCCATATATCAGATTTGTAGGAGTAATTGGAGAAAGTGGAGAATTACTAGCATACAAAAGAAGACAAGATTTAGTCCCTCTATTAAATGAGAAAAATACTCATTTTCAATTTTCACATATTGCCATGAAAACGGATTTAGAAGGATTTTTTGATAAAAACTTAGGTGAAATCGAATTTGTTTGGGAAGAACGAAAAAAAGTTCAGACAATTTCTTTTGCAATTAAAAAATCAAGAGTATGGGTATCAATTGATAAAAAAGTGATCAGATCAGAAATGCTAAGAATTATTGATGCCTGTTTACCAATTGTAAAAAAACATTCTTAATCATTGAACTAGTTTGAAATGTCCTTATTGTGAAATTGATTTAGATTCACTTAGTATGACTGTGGGTTTAAAACATATTCTTGAACATAAAAAAGAAATTCAAAAATAACTTTTTTGTATGTGGTTAATTTGGTGTAGGTATGCAAGAATCAGATGAAATTCAAAAATTAATTGATGAGATTAGTTTTAGAAAATCAAATTCCAAAGATTATAAAAAAATGACCATGGAGCAAATTAGCCAAGAATTAAGAGATATAATGAAATTTGAGCAAGAATCAATGAGAAAAATTGAAGAATTTGAAAACATACAAAAAAATCAAGATTTAGCAAAATATGCAAAAATGATTTGCAAAAATACAACACAAAGAGAAATTACACAAATTCAAGAAATTTATTTAGAAAAAATTGATAAAAATTATCTTAATTAAAATAAAAAACTACTTGTCTTCATAAAGCCAACACCTAACATAACCAGTTTCAGTTTTAAATTTTGGAGGTAGTTGTTTACATTTTTCTATAACTAATGGACATCTATCAATAAATCGACATTCAGTTGGAGCATCAAGTAAGCTTGGAGGAATTCCTTTGATATATTTTGGAATATTTCCCTTTAGTGTAGGAATGGATTCCAAAAGACCCTGAGTGTATGGATGTTTTGGGTTTTTGTAAATTTCTTCAGAGGAACCAAATTCAACCATTTGCCCACCATACATTATACCAATTTTATTTGCAATTTCAGATAATACAGCTAAATCGTGCGTAATTAGCATAAAAGACATGCCTCCTTTTTTGAGATTTTTAAGTAAATTTACAATTTGAGCTTGAATTAACACATCAAGGGCAGTAGTTGGTTCATCAGCAATAACAAATTTTGGTTTTAGAAGTAATGCCATTGCAATGATAACTCGTTGTTTCATTCCACCACTAAGCTCATGAGGATATTTTTTTAAAACATGTTCATCCAATCTTACAGAATTAATTGCATCTAAAATTAATTTATGTGAATCACCTTCAAAATTATGTTGTTTTAAAATTTCAATAAATTGTTCATCAATTGTAAAAACAGGATCTAAAGAATTCATAGCACCTTGAAAAATCATAGAGATTTTTTTCCATCTAAATTTTTTATCAAAATCAGATTCTGAGATATCTAAAATGGATTCATCTTCAAAGAGAATTTTTCCTTCAGTTTTTCCTCCAGAAAGCATTCGAATAATAGATAACCCCAATGTACTTTTTCCACATGCACTTTCACCTGCAATTCCGATAGACTCACCATCTTCTAATGAAAAATCCACATCATCAACGGCATATACTGGACCGTTAATTGATGAATATCTTGAAGACAGTCCATTAATTGTTAGAAATACCATATTTTTTTAGATCCAAACTAGAATTTTTATTTTGCATCAAGGGATATAAACAACATTATCAGAACGAGAAAAGTCGATTCTAATGAAACTTCCAATTTGTATTTTTGATGCAAAAAATTCTGTTCTTTGTCCCCAATGTGAGGGGAAAATAGATTCAGGAATACTAACTCAAGCAGATGCAAATGCATCAATAATTCTTGCAAATATTGCAAAATCAAATAAAGAAATTGAAGATTTTTCCATGTATTCTTGTAAGGAATTGGATGGAAATTTCATTTTATCATTAGCCAAAAACGACATCATGACGATCAGGCAAAGTAGAACCATCTACAAATTACTCCAAGACCAATTCAAAGGTAAAATCTGGCTGGTGGAAGATAATGAGTCAGACAATAGATTCATTGAAGACTTGTTTTTTCCTACCAAAATTCTATCAATTAATTCAGTTTGGGCTCTAGGAGGGGTTCAAAAAACCAAAGCAGTGATTTCAGGAAGATGGACACCAAAATTCCCAATTGATACAAAAAAAGTTATAGAAATTGTAAAAAATGCCCGAAACCTTGACATTGAGATAGAATTTGAGGATAAAAGATAAGGTAAAAAAATGGCTTTTGTAAAAACTCACGACATTGCAGAATTAACATCTGAATTAATTGGAAAGCAGGTAGTATTAGGAGGATGGATTGAAGATATTAGAAAATTAGGAAAAATGACATTTATTACATTACGTGATGTTTCAGGGATTTCTCAAATAATTGTCAAAGGTGAATTAAATGATAATTTAGGGGAGATTAATCGTCAAAGTGTAGTTTGTATAAAAGGAATAGTTCAAGAAACCAAAGCAAGAGATTTTGCATTTGAAGTAAAGGCAGATGAAATTGAAGTGTTAGGAAAAGCCATTCATCCTTTACCAGTGGATCCAATTGGCAGACTAGAAAGTAACATAGACACAAGATTAAATCATCGTGCACTTGATATGAGAAATCAAAAGACGGCTTCAATTTTTAAATTAAGACATCATGTATTGCAATCATTACGTAAAACATTTGTAGATAAAAAATTCATAGAAATAACTACACCAAAAATTATCGGTAGTGCAAGTGAAGGTGGTGCAGATTTATTTTCATTAGATTATTTTGGGGAAACAGCATATCTTGCTCAAAGTCCTCAATTGTACAAAGAACAAATGACAATTGGATTAGAAAGAGTATTTGAGATTTCAAACTTTTACAGAGCAGAGAATTCTCATACGGGAAGACACTTGACTGAATTTACTAGTATCGATATCGAAGCAGCATTTATGGATTATACGGATGTCATGGATGTTTTAGAATCACTAATTGTAGAGGTTTACAAATTTGTATCTGAGAATTGTAAAAAAGAACAAGAGGCAATTGAGCACACAATTGAGGTTCCAACAACACCATTTGAGAGAATTACATACAATCAATGTATCGAGGAATTAAAACAAGCAGGAGAAAAAGTAGAATTTGGAGATGATTTGCTAGATGCCCATCTCAGAATTATCGGAAAAAATCATCCAGGATTTTTCTTTTTGATTGATTGGCCAATGAAACTAAAACCATTTTACATTAGAGAAAAAGATGAAGATGCAACCTTATCACGTTCATTTGATTTACAATTTGGATATCTCGAATTGTCATCAGGTGGAACTCGACTTCATGATTCAGAATTATTAAAAGCCAGATTAAAAGAACAAGGTTTAGATCCTGCACAATTCACAGACCATTTGAAAACATTTGATTGGGGAATGCCACCACATTCAGGTTGGGGTTTAGGTTTAGATAGATTGATGACCATACTTGTGGGAATAGATAATGTTCGTGAAGTGGTATTGTATCCAAGAGATCCAGACAGATTAAGACCATAGAATACTTGTTAATCGATTAATAAAATTAGGAAAAGTTTAATCACAGACTATAATCTCATCAAAACAGAATGGCAAATCTGGATACATATTCAAAAATAAATGAAGAAATTAAATTCACTGAAGAAGATACAGCTGAATTATTAAAATTAAGTGAAAAAGAATTATTGGTTTTGATTCTTTCAGAATTAAAAAAGATCACAGAAAATACTCAGGGAATTAATAAAAAATAAGACATGGACAAAAGAGACGGCCTTGTTTTAGCTGGAATAATCACAGTGTCAGGGATACTTGTGACATTGATAAGTTTAATGGCAAATGGTATTATCGAAAATCCATTTCCAAGAGTTTAGAATCTAAATTAGAATCATTTCTACATCAAAAATCATCAAATTAACCTCAATATTGAATGAAATTAAATTCAAAATAATTCAGATTTTTATTGTATCATATTTTACGATAAATGATGATTGAAAAAGAAGATGCAAAAAAAGTTGTAGAAGTTATTGGGAATAATTTGATTGGAGTATCACATGATTCAAACAATTTTCAAAAACTTCCAGATTCATTTTGGGGGTATTTTGCACGAGGTCATGATACAAAGGGGACTTTTGGAGTGATTGTAACTTATTCTGAAGATGGAAAAGATGTCGATGAGTTAATTGACATGTATGAGAAATGGGCAGAAAAAAATAAACCCAAAGTAGACTAGACTATTTTGTTTCTTTCAAAAGTTTACGATAGCCCTGACATTCTTTACAAATAGGTTTTCCTTTATACTTTGGATTCCCATCAGAGATTTTAAGAGTTCCAGGAGCTTGTTTACAAATACAGCAAGATACCATTACTAAAGAGAAAAATCTTCGATTAATAAAAATTAGCATTAACAAAATATGATGAAAAAGAATTCAATGAATTAAATTATTCAGAAAGATACGTGTTAACCCAAGAATTTAATTTTGAACGACTAATCAATTCAATTCCATTAGAATGTGCAGTTTTTATTTCGGATGGGGGAAAATCATTTGAAGACACCACCATTCCATCATATGCACTATAATGTTTTATTGCATCAGTAATTTCTAAAACAGCTTTTTTAGGAATCGGAGACATGCTTTGTTTTGCTTTAACAATTGTTTTTTGTCCAAGTTTAGAGATTAGAATATTATCACCTCCAGCAAGTTCAACATCAAACCCCATTTTTTCAAAAAGATGTTTCAAAAATGTTTCAAATTCATGTTTAGTCATAGAATCAATAGCATTAATTGAAAAAGGGCTTGGAGAGTATGGCTCTTTCAAACTTTGTGCGTATTCTTCCATTTCTAGTTCTTTATTATGATGAAGTAATACATCAGATAGAGATCCATCAAAAGGAATATTTTTTTGTTTTAACAACATTTCAAGCATATCTAAATTTTCAGTGCTTTTTTCACCAAAAAATTCAATAAAAGAACCAACAAAATCATCAAAGATTTTAGGATTTTTTGCTTCAATCCAAACATCCAATCTATTTCTTTTTATTGAAAATTGGGTTTGTTCAACAAATTTTCGTAATAAATATAGAGAAAGTTCTACACCTTTGTAAGACAAAAAAGAATTTAATTGTTCCATGTCTTTTTTTGAAACATCATAATAAAGGAATTTTTCTGAAAAGTTTTCAACATAGATCATTGTTTCAGTTTCTAAAAGAGATTGCCAAGATTTGTAAAAATCCACGAATGTTGAAACATGTCATTCCAACTATCAAGAGAGTTCTTACCAACTAATTTCTCAGTAAAACAATTATCATGAATACTACATACAGTTTCAAGATAACTTATTGTATAAAGGGAAATTGTTTGGAATTCTTTAAACTGTTTTGGTGGAAGATCTTTTAAAATTTGATAAATACAATTACTAGCTTTTTCAAAATTATTTCCTGCATAACCAATATCAACAAAAATTTTTCCATTTTTTATTGAAAAAGAGTCAGCAATTACATCAAGTGTTTTTTCCACAATTGTTCTATATTGTTTTGATTGATTTTTATTCCAATCCAAATAATCGATCAGATTTGAAACAAATTTTTGTTTTGCATTATTGATTAATGCAGAATCATCTTTTTTTCTAGTAAAACTAAAACCCAACAATTATTTCGCCATAGTTATTATATTTTAATATTTTAATATTTTAACATAACAAATGTATTCAAACTATCATCGATCATAATCAATTTTTTAGGAACGAAAGGGTAACTTTGTCTTTTTAGAGATTGTCAGTAATGTGTTTTGTAAACTCTACAGTAGTTGCATTTCCACCAATATCTTTAGTTTTAACACCAGATTTTACCAAATCAAAGATAGTTGATTCTAGTTTTGTGCCTATCTCAAAGCATTTAGAATCATTATGTTTTGATCCAAGCCAATCAAACATCATTTTAATTGAAAGCAAAAATGATGAAGGGTTTGCAATGTTTTGTCCTGCAATATCAAATGCAGCACCATGTACGGGTTCAAACAATGCAAAGTTATCACCAATATTTGCTGCAGGTGCCATACCTAACCCTCCAACTACTTGAGATGATTCATCAGACAATATATCCCCAAACAAATTAGTTGTAACTACAACATCAAACTGTTCGGGTTGTCGAATTAAATTCATTGCACAAGCATCAACATACATTTGTTCAAATTCGATATCAGGGTAATCTTTGGAAACATCAGTACATGCTTTTGCAAATAACCCATCAGTAACTCTCATGACATTTGATTTATGAACACATGTTACTTTTTTCATTGAATCACGAACTTTTGCAGTTTCAAATGCATACTTGGCAATTCTTTTTGATGCAGTCTCAGAAATTACTCTCAATGCTACTGCAGAATCACCCAAGCTAAATTCTTTACCAATGTAAAGATCTTCAGTGTTTTCACGAACTATAACCATATCAATATCATCACGTAATGCAGACATGTGTGGATATGATTTTGCGGGTCGGATATTTGCATAAAGATCAAGCATTCTCCTCAACACAACAATGACATCAGCTGCACTCTCTCCAACAGGAGCTTTAAGACATACATCAGATTGTTTTATTGTTTCAACTGTTTCATCAGGAAGTGCTTTTCCAGTTTGTTCAAGTGCTTTATCACCAGCAGATAATTTAGTAAGATCAAATTTAAAATTAAATTTATCACTGATTGTGTTTAACACAGATATTGCTGATTCAGATAATTCAGGACCAATCCCATCACCAGTAATTAATGAAATTTTGTACATATTGAGATACATTAAAAGACAATTTTAAATGATTAGTTTTTTTGTAAAATTTACACGTTAAACAAATAAGATATTTATATAAATAAAATTTGAAAAGATTATGAAAAGAATTGAAATTCATACAAAACATGAATTTATGAGACCTATTCTAGATGCCTTAACAAAAGTGGGCGTTGGCGGATTAACTGTGACACAAGTTAGAGGAAGAGGTAAAAATGCCATTCCAGTAGTAAGAGGGTTAAGAGGATCAGCAAAATTTGTAGCAGATTTTAACACAAGAAATTTGATCTACACCATAGTCAATGATGATCAAACAGATCCCGTAATTGACGCAGTATTAGATGCAGTTAAAGATCAAGATATAGAAGCATTTGGGAAAATGTTTGTAACAAATATTGAAGAAGCAGTAGATTTGACTACAGGTGAAAGAGGGATTAAAGCACTATAAAATAATAGTTCAGTGAAATTTTAATTCAATTGTTTTTCTTGTAACATTTTTTTGAGCATTATTCTGTTAATTCCATCAATTACTGCTTGAACGCTAGTAGTTACAATGTCCTCACCAACAGATTTTGCAGAAACTCTATTTCCTTGTGCATCCTCCACACTAATTGTAACTTCACAAAGTGCAGTAGAGCCACCAGAAATTGATGCCAACCCATAATCTTTAATTCTCAATTCAGAAATTTGTCCAGTAATTTTTTGAATTGCATTTAATGATGCATCAACTGGTCCAACACCATGATCAGTACCAGTGTATTCCTTTCCATCGATATTTAATTTTACAAATGCATACGGCATAGTTCCAATCCCAGTAGATACTGAAAAGCCAGTTAATTGAACAATTCTTTTAATTCCTTCATCACCTAAAATTTCACTTGCAATAGAAAGTAACTCTACATCTGAAATTTGTTTTCCTTGATCACCTAACACTTTTACTTTATCAAGAATTTTTTGTGATTGTTCTTCAGTAGGTTTGACTCCAAATTCTTCAAGCATTGCATTCATTCCATGGATTCCAGCATGTTTTCCAACACGAAGTCGTCTCTTCCTTCCAACTAATTCAGGACTAATTGGTTCGTATGTGAGAGGATTACTTAATACACCATGAGTATGAATCCCTGATTCGTGTCCAAATGCATTATCCCCAACAATTGCTTTGTTTGGTTGAACTTTGATACCTACAATTTTTGAAATGAATCTAGAGGTTTCATAAATTAATTCAGATTTGATATTTGTTTCATATTTTTGTTCATATGGTAAACATTTCAATGCCATTGAAAATTCTTCCAATGATGCATTTCCGGCTCGCTCACCAATTCCATTTATTGTTACATGTGCACATGTAGCTCCTGCATGAATTCCAGATAATGCATTTGCAACTGCCAATCCAAAATCATTATGACAATGAACGCTTACAGGAAGTTTTGTTGCCTCAATTGTATCGCGAGTTAATTCTGCCATATATTCAGGAGTAGAATACCCCACAGTATCAGGAATGTTAACTCGGTCAGCTCCTGCTTTAGCAACTTCACCAAATACTTTCTTCAAGAATTCTCTATCTGTTCGGGTTGCATCCTCAGCTGAAAATTCAACTTGGAGACCATGAGACTTTCCATATTCCACGGCTTCAATTGCCTTTTCAAGTGCTTGGTCTCGAGTCATATGGAGTTTATGTTCTAAATGAATATCTGAAGTTGCAATAAATGTGTGAATGTATTTTAATCCAGCATCAATTGCAGCATCAATATCTTTTTTGATGGTTCTTGTTAATCCTGCAATTTCACATGATAACCCTTCACTAGTAATCATCTTGACTGCTTTTAATTCACCATCAGAAATTACTGGAAACCCAGCTTCAATGGCATCAACTCCAAGCGCATCAAGTTTTTTTGCAATGGAAAGTTTTTGATCTGGAGATAATGATACACCAAGTGTTTGCTCTCCATCTCGCAAGGTAGTATCAAATATTCGGATTTTCATGCCCCACTCCTTTGTAAAGCAGCAACACCAGTTCGTGCAACATCAATAATTCCAAATGGTTTTGCCAATTCTTCAAATGCTTGAGTTTGATCAGGAGTTGCAGTTAATTCTACCATGATGGAATCTTTTTTCACATCATGTACTTTTCCCCCATACGCATTTGCTAATTTATTAATTTCCATACTATCACTTGCATTACTTAGTTTTATCATAAAAAGACTAAGTTCACGATAAACTGTTTTGTGCTCATCTAAATGCTTCACCTCTACAGTATCAATCATTTTATCTAATTGTTTCACTATTTGTTCTACCCGTTTTTCATCTTCAATAGTGGTAATGGTTATTCTAGAATAATTTGGATTTTCAGTTACACCTACTGAAATACTATCAATATTGAAATTTCGAGCCCTGAAAAGATGAGTTATCTTAAACAAGATTCCAGGTTTGTTTTCAACTAAAAGAGAAAGAATCGCCCACATGATTAATCATTAAGATGGTAAAATCATATCCGAAAGCGAAGTCCCTGGTGCAACAAATGGTAATACGTCTTCTTCAGGATCAATTGGAATATCAATAACAGTTGCCACATCACTGCTTAAGGCATTTTTGATTGCCTTATCAAGTTCATCCATAGATTGTGCCCTAATTCCCTGAGCACCATAAGATTCAGCTAATTTAACATAATCAGGACAGTGTTGTTGTTGAACACCTATCATTCGTCTATCATAGAAAGTTCTTTGCCATTGAGCAACCATTCCCAATATAGAATTATTTAAAATAAAAACAATTACAGGAATATCTTCTAAAACTGCAGTTGCAAGTGAGTTTTCAGTCATTGCAAAACTTCCATCCCCAGCAATATCTACAACGGGTACATCAGGTCTTGCAACTTTGGCACCAATAGCTGCAGGAAATCCCCATCCCATAGTACCAAGTCCTGTAGAACTAAAGAAAGTTCCAGGTTGGATTACATCATAAAATAATGATGCCCACATTTGATGCTGTCCCACCTCAGTAGTGATTACAGATTCTTTTGGTAATATTTCTCTTAGTTTTCTTAAAATTTTTGCAGAACTCATTTCACCTGGATGAATTTTTAAATTTTCTTTCCAATATGCTCTAGTTTCTTTAACATGTTTAATCCAAGTGCTCTCTTCAGATTTTTTGATTGCTCTTTTCATTAATAATTTTACCATGATTCTAAGTGAAACTTTGACATCTCCAATGACTGCAATTTGGGCAGTTTGGTTTTTACCAATTTCAGCTGGGTCAACATCCATATGAATAATTTTTAATCTCTTTTCAAAAGCTTCAAAAGTTCCAACAGACCTATCAGAAAATCTAGTACCTATTGCTAATACACAATCAGCTTCTGACATCATTTTGTTTGCTTCTGCATGTCCATGCATACCAATTGGACCTAATGATAAAGGATGTGTTTCAGGAAATGCCCCTTTTCCTTTGAACGTAGTAACTACTGGAAGCATAAGTGCTTCTGCAACAGCTTGCAATTCAGCAAATGCAGATGAAATTATAGTTCCACCACCAGCTAAAATAATTGGTTTTTCAGAATTAAGTAACATATCAAGTGCTTTTTCAACTGCAATAATATCAGGATCAGTCCAAGGATGATAACCTTCAATTTTAAATTCTTCAGGAAACGTCATCTCTGCTTCATTTTGTTGAACATCTTTTGGAATGTCTAACAATACAGGACCAGGTCGTCCAGTTTCTGCAATGTAAAATCCTTTTCTTACAACTTCAGGAACTTCAGCTGCAGTTCTTGGTTGAAATGCATATTTTACAACAGGATTTGCCATTCCAATTATATCACTTTCTTGAAATGCATCCCGTCCAATCATGTTTACAGGTACTTGACCAGTTACGGCAATCATTGGAGAAGAATCAGACTGTGCTGTTGCAATACCAGTCAAGATATTTGTTGCACCAGGTCCAGATGTAGCAAAACATACTCCAGGTTTTCTTGAAACTCTTCCAAAACCATCAGCCATATGAGCTGCTGATTGTTCATGTCTTGCCAAAATATGTCTAATATCACATCTAGCAAATTCATCATACATTGGGAGATTTGCACCTCCAGGTAATCCAAATACTTGTTTGACGCCTTCTTTTTCCATAGCCGTCATCAAGGCCTTTGCACCGGTCATAGTTTCCATTTTATTCATTAAATTTCTCTCCATAATTTTAAGCTAGTAAATTAAAGCACACTATAGTTGAATAACAACAAGCAAATCTTTGTCAAATGTTCCAGTTAATTTTGTACTCATTGAAATCAAAAAAATAATCAATTAATAATTAATAAAGATTCTCTGAAAAATAATCATCTCATTAGGCTCAAATGTACAGAAGACTTAAACTAATAATTCTACATTCAAAATTGAACATTTTGACAGATACAGAAGAAATTATCAAAGTGATAGAAACTCTATTTCAAGCAGGCATTACAAAAGATCTATCAGTGTTAAAGGATATTCATCTCAATGATCCAAAATTTTCAAGTTTTAGTGATTTACCTCCATACGATCTAAAAGATTATCAAACCACAATCGAACTTGAAGAATTACGATTCATAAGTATTTCAGATTACTCGTATGAAATTAAAAATCCAAAAATTAGTTTATTTGGAGATACCGCAGTAATTGCTTTGGAATTAATTCAAAAAGGAATGTTAGTGGATACTAAAGCATTCACTGGAGAACATATGGTGATTACAGGGCGTGCAACATTTGTTCTAGTAAAACAACCCACATGGAAAATTGTACATTTTCATTTATCAAAAATTTTTGCCTGAGTTTTATTTTTTAGTAGAATTTGATTTGTTTTGATTAGGTTTTTTTGATTTGTTTTGATTAGGTTTTTTTGATTTGTTTTGATTAGGTTTTTTTGATTTGTTTTGATTAGGTTTTTTTGATTTGTTTTTAGAATCTTCGTTGGCTAATTTTTTGTAGAGATTAAATGCTTGTTCGACAGTTGAATTTCCATGAACAATTGATCTGACTGCTTTAATCATAGCTACAGGATGTTCGGATTGCCAAACATTTCTACCAATATCAACTCCTACAGCTCCAGCCTTGATTGAATTATATGTTAATTGTAATGCATCACGTTCAGGAATTTTCTTTCCACCAGCAACAATGATTGGTACAGGGCATGATTGAACTACTTTTTCAAAATTCTCACAATAGTATGTTTTTACAATATGTGCACCTTGCTCAGCTGCCATTCTACAAGCCAATGAAAGATAACGTGCATCTTTGCCTAATTCTTTTCCAACTGCAGTAACAGCTAAAACTGGAATGCCATATTTTTGTGCCTCGTTTACTAATTTTCCAAGATTAACAACAGTTTGATATTCATATTTTGAACCAACAAAAATAGACATTGCAAGTGCACTAGCATTTAGTCTAATTGCATCTTCAATAGATACAGTAATGTCTTCTTGAGATAAATCATCACCAATAATACTAGAACCACCAGAAACTCTCAACACCATTGGGGTATCAGTAGTTGCAGAAACAGATGTTCTTTGAACACCTCGAGTTACCATCAATGAATCACAGTGTTTCAAAAGGGGTGCAATTACTTTTGCAGGATTCTCTAATTTCTCAGTAGGTCCAAGAAAGTATCCATGATCAACTGCTAACATTAATGCACGATTATTATGTGGTTTAATGATACTAGATAATCTATTTTTTAATCCCCAGTCCATGCGTCTTCGATTTTGAAAGAATAGAAATACCTTTCTTAAGCCTTTCTCATTTTGTTATAATTATTTTCATAGCATTATCACCACTACGTGCATGATCAAATGCTTTTTGAGTATCATCAATTGTATATGTGTGAGTAACTAATTGTTTGACATCGATTTGAGATGATTCAATTAGAGACAATGCTTCAGCAGTGTCTTTGTCTGAAGCAGCATAACTTGTTACAAGTGTTATTTCTTTAGAATAAATTTTACTCATATCCAAATCAAGTTTTGCAGCTTTTGAAGGAACACCAAACATCATGACTGCTCCACCCTTTCTAACTACATCTATTGCATCCTCAAGAGCTTTTAGACTACTAGTAGCAACAATTGCCACATCAACACCTAATCCATTTGTCTGCTCCAAAATTTTTTGTGCCCTATTTTCATCCATTGAATTTATGGATTCAGTAATATCAAATTTTTTTGCAAAATCTAATCTAAAACTATTCACATCAAAACAAAAGATTTTTGAGAATTTTTGTGCCTGAGCTAACATCACATGCATCATTCCAGTAGGACCCACACCAAATATTGCAGCAGAGTCACCTTTTTGATGATGAAATTTTGACCAAGAGCGCACACAACATGCCAAGGGTTCAATCATCGCAGCTTCCTCAAAACTTAGAGTGTCAGAAATTTTTAAAACACCACCATGAGATACATTCCATGCAGGTACAACATATTCTTCAGATAATCCACAAGGAGATAGATTAGTTTCAGAATATTTTACACACATTGTTTCATTTCCATGATTACACAAATGACAATCATAGCAAGGAACATGATGATGTGTAAAGACCCTGTCACCTTTTTTGAATTCAGACACATCAGAACCAATATCTAAAACAATTCCTGCAGGTTCATGACCTAAACGCATGGAGGGTTGGCCATATTGGCCAAAAACTTTTTCCAGATCTGAGCCACAAATCCCACAAGCATGCATCTGTACTAAAATTTCACCAGAACTCAATGGTGGTTTTTCTATATCATTAACGGAGATAACAGATGGTTCTTTAACTGAAGCAGTTTTCATGGTAAAACATTATTGAATTGAGTATAAGTAGATTAAAAGAATTAAACACCAAGAATTTTCTTTAACATTACTCTATAATCGACTTCAGTTTTTTCACTTCCAGCTGC
>Ga0257115_1000660_pt1 | contig 28540 bp, 35 predicted proteins | sample SI112_100mmetaG_FD_194465 | JGI IMG/M metagenome (GOLD analysis project Ga0257115, IMG submission 194465) | Marine microbial communities from Saanich Inlet, British Columbia, Canada - SI112_100m | ecosystem: Environmental > Aquatic > Marine > Inlet | place: Canada: British Columbia | collected...
TCGAGACAAACGAGAAATCGGTAGTCCAGCACCATACACCATGAAAAATGGAAAACCTGCAATCAAAGGCACATGCCCTACATGTAGTACAGCCATTTTTAGAATTGGTAGAGGATAAAATTTTCAGCAGAAAATTTAATTCGGCCAATCACTAGTAAGGCCATGCCATAGCGAAAGCAATGGCGATGGATCTTTTTCTATTTCTTGAATAATTCTATTTTTTAGCACAAAAGAAAAATTCTCTAAGGCATCAACTCCACCATCATCATGAATTTCACCACCGATTTCAGTAATTCTAGCATGTTTATCAGATATTTCTAAAGAATCAGGATTTTGTAGACAAAATGTCATTAAATCAATTAATTCTTCTTCAAGCATCATATCCATAAAAATTATCAAAATAGTATTCCTAATGAATCTTTTTTGAAATTAAAGAAAAATTATTCCAAAAGCTTGTGCAAGTATTGCAATTATAGTAGCAATTACAATTTTTTTCCCAAGACTTAATTTTTTTAAGGATTCAAATTTCATCGCATTAGAATTTATAAAAATTTTCATTAATGTGTTACCATCAGGATAATTCAGAAAAACGATTGCCTACATAATCCCAATTAACGAGATTCCACCAGGCATCAATATAATCAGATTTTTTATTTTTATATTTTAAATAATATGCATGCTCCCACATGTCCAATCCAAGTAAGGGAGTTTTTTGAAGAGTCCATGGACTATCTTGGTTAGCAGTTGTAATAATTTCAATTTTATGATAAGTAGCATTAAAAACTAACCAACACCAACCACTACCTTGAATTGACATAGCCATTCCAGAAAACACTTTTTTAAAATTATCAAAGCTATCAAAATAGACATCAATTTGATTTTCCAATTTTCCTTTAGGAATTTTATCACTATTTGGAATCAACGTCTCCCAAAATAATCTATGATTTTCAAATCCACCACCAAAAAAATTAATTGCAGATCTTCCAGATTCAGGAATTGTAGTTAATTCAGATAAAATTGCAGAAATATATTTCGGATGAGATTCAGCACCAATTTGAGCTAGAGATGTGTTTAGTCCATCAACATATGCTTGATGGTGTTTTGTATGATGTATTTTCATAGTTTCAGCATCAATAAATGGCTCTAATTCATGATATTCATAAGATAATTTAGGAAGTTGGTAAAGGACCATACGATATACAAAGATAATCCACATATAATCTTCAAGTTAAAATAAAAATATGAGAAAATTAGGAACTGTGGATTTAGAAATATTGAGTTTAGCAATTAAAGGAAAAGGAACATTTAATGAAAATAATTTAGAAAATTCAAATTTAAAAAGATATGGTGTTGGAAAAATTTTAGATGCATTAGCATCATTAAAAGATAGAAAATTTATTTCATTGAACAGTGATGGATCGTTTACTATTACTGAATTAGCTCGAGAAATACTTTGGAGTTCAAATATTCCAATATGGGGGAGAATACTAAGATTGTTACAAGTGAAATCATGTAATCTAAATCAAATCATAGAAGTTCTAGCAATTGATGAAGATAAAATTATACATGAAATAGAACAATTAAGAAAAAATCAACTTGTTTTAATGTCACCACAAAGACAAGAGGATAAATTAATTAAAATTTATGAGATATTGCCAGAAGGAATTCACAAAATAGACAAAACAGAAACAGAAGGATTCGATCAAATTAATTTTGGAGAATCAAAATTAAATGGAGAAATTTTGGAAATCATAGATAAAATAAAAGAAGAAATTCAAATAACAAACATTCCAGAGATTGAAAAAAATAATATCATATTAAAACTGAACAACTTAAAAAATAGACTTGAAATATAATTTAAGAATTAAATTTCTTAAAATATTATTGTGGATGGGAGCACAATTCAGCTAAAACACCATTTAATGATTTAGGATGAATAAAAGTAACTTTGGTGCCTGCAGAACCAGGTCTAATTTTACCTAAAAATTGAATTCCACATCCTTCCATTCTTTCTACTTCACCTTCAATGTCATCAGTATCCAATGCCATGTGATGAAGTCCTTGACCCTTTTTATCAAGAAATTTTTTTATTGGACTAGAGTCATTAGTGGGTTGCATTAATTCAATACGTCCATTTTCTAATTCAATTATAGCAACTTTAACTCCTTCAGATTCGACAGTTTCAAATTCAACATTATCTGCACCCAATGCTTGTTGATACACTTTTGCAGATTCTTCAACATCATTTACAGCAATTGCAATATGATCAATTTTCATCTAAAAAACCTCCTTTGGACGATATTCACCAAACACTTCTCTGAAAGTATTACTAATTTCACCAGTAGTTGCAAATGCTTTTGCAGCTGTAACAATGTATGGCATGAGATTTTCTTCAGTATCAGCTGCACTTTGCATTGCAGATAATGCCTTTTCTAATTTTTTAGAATCTCGATCTGCACGTAATTTTTTAAGTGCTTTCTTTTGTTGAATTTCAATTCTACCGTCAATTCTAAGCAATTCAGGTTGTTCTTCTTCTTCAGAATATTTATTGACACCAACAATAACTCTATCTTCGTTATCAGTTTCTTTTTTGAGACGATAAGCATTTGCTCTAATTTCAGATTGGAAAAATCCTTTTTCAATTGCTTTAACAGAGCCACCCATTCTTTCTATTTTCTTCAAATATTTCCAAACATCAGCCTCAATTTGGTCACATAATTCTTCAAGATAATAAGAGCCTGCAAGAGGATCAGCAGTTTTTGTAATTCCACTTTCATGGGCAACAATTTGTTGAGTTCGAAGTGCAATTTTTGCAGATTCCTGCGTAGGAAGTGCAAGTGCTTCATCTCTAGAATTAGTATGAAGTGATTGTGTACCACCGGCAACAGCAGCCATAGTTTGAATTGCAACTCGTACAATGTTGTTGTTTGGTTGTTGTGCAGTCAATGATTCACCACTAGTTTGAGTATGGAATTTTAATTGTAATGAACGTGGATTTTTTGCATGGAATTTTTCTTTTAGAATTTTTGCATATATTTTTCTTGCAACTCTAAACTTTGCAACTTCTTCAAAGAATTCAATAGTACAACAAAAGAAAAACGACAAACGAGGTGCAAAGTCATCAATTTTTAATCCTTTATCCAAACAAGTTTGAATATATGCAATTGCGTTTGCTAAAGTGAATGCTATTTCTTGTGTTGCAGTACAACCAGCTTCTCTCATGTGATAGCCAGAAATTGAAACAGGGTACCATGATGGAACTTTTTCTGCACAAAATTCAATCATATCACCAATTAATCGCATAGAAGGTTCTGGCGGATAAATGTAAGTATTTCTTGCAATGTATTCTTTTAAGATATCATTTTGAGTCGTTCCTCTAAGTTCAGTACTTTTGAATCCTTGAGATTCACCAACTGCAATATAATATGCAAGTAATGTTGATGCAGTAGAATTAATGGTCATAGAAGAACTAACTTTACCAAGAGGAATTCCATCAAAAGCAGTCATCATGTCCTTAATTGATGTAATAGAAACTCCAACTTTTCCAACTTCACCTTCAGCTTGGGGGGAATCAGAATCATATCCAATTTGAGTAGGCAAATCAAATGCCATACTAAGACCAGTTTGTCCTTTTTCAAGCATGAATTTGAATCTCTCATTAGTTAGCTTTGCATCGCCAAATCCAGAATATTGCCTCATAGTCCAAAATCGTTCACGGAACATTCCAGGATGTATACCTCGGGTAAAAGGATATTTTCCAGCATCTTCAGCAGGTTTTTTCTTTGGAGATTTTTGATAAATTCGTTTAACAGAATATTCAGAATCGGTAAATATTTTCTTTTCAGGTGCCTTTGATTTTATTGATTTTTTTGTAACCATAATATCACTTTATCAAAGATTTACTTATTTTATCTCCAGCAGTAAATGGATCCATTTTTTTAGAATGTAATTTTTTTAGATAATTTGAAAAAGTTTTATCAGATTTAATCATTTCTTCAATCTTTTCTTTGATGTTATTTAAAACAATGTCTTTCAATTCGACTTCAAGTCGTTCAAAGTTCTTATCTGATTTGAATTTCTTTTTAATAATCATCATATCTTTTAGAGTTTTTGCAAAAACAGTAATACCAGAATTCTTTTTTACAGATGTTTTTAAAATAGTCGGGTTTCGTTTAGAATCGCCAATAAAATCACGTACTGCATCAAAAAGTTGATTTGTTCCAGCAAGATCACTTTTGTTTACTAAATAGATATCTCCAATTTCAGTCAAACCAGCTTTAATGGTTTGAATACTATCCCCAGTATTTGGATTAAAAACAACAACTGTAATATCTGCAATATTAGAAATTTCAACTTCAGTTTGTCCAGCTCCAACACTTTCAATAATTATAGGATTAAAACCAGCATATTCTAAAACTCGAATACTATTTCGTAATGAACGGGAAACAGCTCCAGTTGCACCTCTTGATGCAATGCTTCGAATATATGTTCCAGAATCAGTAGATTCATTCATTCTGACTCTATCACCCAAAATAGCACCACCAGTTACATGACTAGTTGGATCAATTGCCAAAACAGCAGGCTTGGTTCCTAATTTTTTTAATGAAATAACAGTTTTGTTAATTAAAGAACTTTTTCCAGATCCAGCAGGTCCAGTAATTCCAATTATACTTGAATTGCCAGAATCTTTAAAAATTTTTTTTAGTAATTTTTTTGTTTCTTTTTGATCATTTTCAACAATAGTAATGGCTTTTGCTATTGCTCCGCGTTTTCCTTTTTTTAAATCAGAAAGTAAATCCACTATAAAATATAATTTAGAAGGTACAATAAAATCTTGTATGTGATCTATGAAACATCATAGATAGTATTTGGAATAGGAGTATCAAGTTCATGAATTTCAGTTTTAATTTGAATATGACCAAATTCTTCGTGTTCAACTTCTAAAACAATGGGATGAATTGACCAACCATATTTTGGTTTATTTGGAAATTCTATAATTTCAATAAATTCTGAATCATTAAAAGATTTTTGAAAAGTATTTTCCATTCCAAGTATTTCAAGGATAACCAAAGTAGTTTTATCAGATTTATCAAGATAAGAAATTTCAACATAACCAGTATCATAGTAAATTGCTTCTAATTGAAAATTTTCACGAAGTGGATCCTTGTCATCAGTAGCACCACCAGTTAAAAATACAATTGCTAAAATGGTAAAAACACCAAGAAATATTGGAGGGCCTAATTTTTTAGCCATTTTTGAATTCTTTTCGCATGGTTCTTAAAAATTTAGAATTAATTCGAATTCGTTCCAATGTTTGACTTTGGGTTCTTTCAGTACCAGGAGTAGGATTATTTTTAAAAAATACTTTAATTTCTTTTTCCATAGAGTCATCAGCTACACCAGCAATACTAGCCACAATACGATTAAACAATGGATTTCCATGTCCAACTTTCTTATTGATATTTTTCCAATTTTTCTTTAACCATGGCCATAGAACTTTCTCACCATAGGGATTACCAGCAATTTTCATTATCGGTAATTGCATATTTTGAGATCTTACCTCAGAAGTTTGGGAAAAATTAAGTGTTTTAATAAGTAATTTTGTATCTTGGAATCCACACATTGCACCTAAGAAACGAAGTTTTTCCTCCATTGTTTTTGCATTTGTATATAATTTTTTTAATTCAGCAAAAGTTTTTGAATTTCCATTCCAAGCTGCAATGGAACAAATTGTTTCAATTAAATCTGGAGATAAAGAACTAGGAGATTTTAAGAATTTTTGATATTTTCTAATTGCATCATCAGTAACAGTGTCATCATTCATTTTTCCTAAAACAGATATTGTGAATGTACGTAATAATGCATCAGTATGTTTATCAGATTTTTGTGGTTCCCATCCAAGATTGGATAATATTTTTCGGAAGTAATTGATAGCATAACTTCGAATTTCTTCTATAAATTTTTCATCAAATGCACGGAAATATAACGATGCCAAATTATGTGCAACATTAACAGATGCAAGATAACTATCTTCATCAAAATATGCATCAGAGAAATCAAGATAATTTCTAACTTTTTCATCACCTGAAACACAAAGAGAAAATAAATCATTTTGTATAGCCCATCTATCAATTGGAGGTATACGTTTTGTATCAACTAACATTTTAAGATCAAGTAAAATTCCTTCATCATATTTTACACGATAGAATCCTTTTCGACCATAATTTGCAACAAAACCAATTGTATTTTTAGGTAATTTTATTGACATAGATTTTTTAGAAAATAATGTTTTAGAAGTTTCTTTTTCTAAACCTAATGATAAAGGAATTGACCATAAACCCTTGGTAAATTTTTTATCAGATTCAAGCAGATATCGTTTTTGTTTGATTTTTAGATTATTATCATCCTGATTAATTTCAACAAGAGGAAATCCAGGTTGTTTTAACCAAGTATTAATCATAGCAGTAACGGGCATGCCTGAAGCCTTGCCAATAGCATCCCACAAATCTTGACCTTTAGCATTTTTGTACTTAAAATCAGAAAGATATTTTTTCAATCCTTTTTGGAAATTTGGCTCCCCAACATAATTCTCCAACATTCGCAATACACATCCACCTTTATCATATGAAATTGCATCAAAAATTTCACGAATTTCAGCAGGAGAATTAACTTTAACATCAATTGGATGAGTTGTCTTAAGCGAATCAAGTCCCATTGCTACATTCATTGCATCTTCAACAAATTGATTCCATAAATCCCATTCAGGATAAAATTTATCGACAAATTTTGTTGCCATAAAGGTTGCAAAACTTTCATTTAACCATAAATCATTCCACCATTTCATGGTAACCAAATTGCCAAACCACATGTGTGCAATTTCATGAGAAATGACTTCTGCAATGAATTGTTTAGTTCTAGTTGAAGATGTTTTTGGATCATAAAGCAAAATTGTTTCTCTAAAAGTAATAGCACCCCAATTTTCCATAGCACCTGCAGCAAAATCAGGAACTGCAATTAAATCAAGTTTAGGTAAAGGAAATTTAATTCCAAAATATTTTTCATATGAAGTAAGAAGTTTTTTTCCTAATTCTAAAGAGAATTTTCCTTTAGAAATATTTCCTTTTGTAGTAACAACTCTAATCTGAATTTTACCTGCTTTACCTGTAAGATATTCAAATTCACCCACTCCAAGATAAATTAAATATGTTGAAACAAGAGGTGTTTTTTGAAAATTATAAGTTATTTTATTTCCAATTTTTTTCTTTGTTTTAATGGGCATATTAGAAATTGCAGTGAATTTATTATCAGCAATAATTGAAATTTCAAAAGTAGCTTTAGCCTCAGGCTCATCCCAACATGGAAATGCACGTCTAGCATCTGCAGCTTCAAATTGTGTAGTTGCAAGGTATTTGGTTTTACCATTTTGCTGATATTTACTACGATAAAATCCCAATAATCTATCATTCAGAATTCCTTTAAATTCTAAATCAACAGTACATAAACCTCGAATTTTTTCTCCAAGTTTAATTTGTAATTCCTCTGTTTTTTCATTAATTTTAGGAGTAGATTTAATTATTTTCTTACCAGATTTCACAATACAAGATTTTATTTTTAATTCAGCACAATTCATGGTTATTATATTTACAGATTTTTTACAATTAATTGAAATAGATTCTAAACCATCAAAAGTAAATTTTTTTAGATCAGGTTCAAAAGTTAATTTATAATTTATAGGAGAAGGATCCATACTCCAGAGAGATTTTTAGCCTTTAATGTAGATTTTCTATTCAACAGGGGAAAATTATTTTAAAAAAATTATTCAGAAACAGTTTTTGGTTTTGGAGATTGATCTGCTTTTAATCCCTTGTACCGATTTCTAATTGTTACTTCTGTAACACCTGCAGCTTCTGCAAGATCTCTTTGAGTAATAGATACTCCATTTTTAACACATGATAGATACAATGCTGTTGCTGCAAGACCCATTGGATCCTTACCTGCTGATTCTTTACGTTCTTGTGCCTCTTTTAGTACTTTAACTGCATACCGTTTTGTTTTTTCAGATATTTCCAACTTACTAGAAATTCTTGCAATACATTGGATAGAATCCACAACAGGCATTTTTAATTCTAATTCATGATGGAGTAATCTATAACATCTTGCAATGTCCTTTCTTTTTACGTTTGCAGAATCAGCAATATCTTTTAAAGTTCTAGGAGTTGCAGTGTCTCGACATGCAGCATAAAGAGATGCAGCAATCATTGCAGAAATAGAACGTCCTCTAACTAATTTTTTTTCTAATGCTTTTCTGTAAATATAAGCTGCTTTTTCAAGAACATTTGCAGGAACTGAAACTTTATCTTTTAATTTATTTAAATCGCTAAGAGCTTGTCTAAGATTCCTATCAACAGGTTCATGAACTTGACTTCTACTGTCCCAAGTTCTAAGACGTTCAATTGTACTTTTCATTGTTGTTGATAATGGTTTTCCAGATGCATCTTTGTTTAGGGGATTGATTACAGTAGATAATCCCATATCATGTATCATTAATGATGAGGGTGCACCAGTTCTTGCAGGATCTGCCCCTCCATCTTTTTGAAATGATCTCCATTCAGGTCCAGATTCCTGAGATTTTTCTGAAACTACATAACCACATTTTGAACAAAATTGTTCACCAGTAACATCATCAGTTAATAGAGAATTCTTACCACAACGCAAACAACTAGGAGTTGAATTGGCAGCAACCATATTGATAACCTTATGCAGTAGTCCTTTTTATAGAAATGTCTATTGTTGAAACGTCCCTATTTCTACCATCTGAAGATACTAATGATTCAGAGCCTATTGAAACATTACCAATTTCAAATGCAGGGTGAGTTTTCTTTAGAACTACCTGTGCCACATCAATGGCAATAGCAGTGGTTAGACCTCTTGCTTTGATTGTAACTAAAGGCTGAGTAGCTAATTGAATGATTGCAGAAGTAACATAAGTCATCAAGGGTTTTTTACCAATATAGATCGTATCTTTTGAATTATTAGACATACAAGATTAATTTTCAGGTCTAATTTAAAGGAGATAGTTCAATTAGTCATGGATCAATTAAGGTAGAAAAAGAGTCAAAGGGAGGAAAACAGAATTTTATTTTAAGTATTTGACGTATAATAAAATCAAAACAGAGCAGTTTCTGATTTCATATTAGATCAAAAAAATAAAGCTTTTAAAATATACACAATAAAACGATAATTATGAAGCAAAAAACTGCATCACGAAGCATCAAAATTTTAGTTGCTAAATTAGGATTAGATGGTCATGATAGAGGGGCATTGGTACTGTGTAGAGCATTTAGAGATGCAGGTATGGAAGTCATCTATTCAGGATTATTTGCTACACCAGATAGAATTGCACAAATTGCAGAAGATGAAGATGTAGACGCAGTTGCAATGAGTTTGCTAAATGGAGCACACGGAACATTGTTTCCAAGAGTTGTAAAAACAATACAAAAGAAAGGCATCAAAGATGTTTTAATTGTAGGAGGAGGAGTAATACCAGAAATAGATCATGCAGATTTAATTAAATCAGGAGTAGACCATGTATTTGGTCCAGGTACACCATTACCAACAATTATTGATCATATCAATACAGGTGTATCTAAATTAAGAAAAATATAAAATAAAAAAAGATTATTCTGTGGAATCAGGCCACATCATTTTACGCATTTGCTTACCAACTTTTTCAATTTGGTGTTCATCATATTTCTTCATGTATTGATCAAATGCTTCTGAACCTTTTGACTGATATTCAGAAATCCACTCATTGTTGAAAGTACCATCTTGAATCATGGTGAGAACTTTTTTCATGTTATCTTTGCTTGCAGCATCCATAACCATAGGTCCACGTGTCAAACCACCATATCTAGCAGTTTCACTTACACGTCTCCACATACCATTAATTCCATATCTTTGAATCATATCTACAATTAGTTTGAGTTCATGTAAAACTTCAAAGTATGCAATTTCAGGTTGATATCCTCCTTCAACTAGAGTTTCAAATGCATTTGTTACCATAGAAGCTGCACCACCACAAAGGTCTGCTTGTTCACCAAACCAATCAGTTTCTACTTCTTCTTTGAAAGCAGTTTTGATTAATCCAGCTCTTGCACTACCAATTGCTTTAGCAATTCCTAAAGTTCTATCCCAAGCTTTTCCTGTAAAGTCTTGTTCAACTGCAACAATAGATGGAGTACCAAAGTTATCAAGATAGGTTTCTCTAACTTTAGAACCAGGTCCCTTTGGAGCAACCATAATAAGATCTACATTACTTGGTGCTTCAATCCATTTCCAATAGATTGCAGCTGCATGAGAAAATGACAATGCTTTTCCTTCTGAAAGATTTGGTTCGATTTCATCTTTGTAAACTTGACCCTGAATCATGTCTGGAAGTAAGATGTGAATAATATCTCCTTGTTTTGTTGCATCTGCAACAGACATTACTTTATGACCATCAGCTTCGGCTTTTTTCCAGCTTTTGCCACCTTCTTTAAGACCGACTATAACATTAAGACCAGAGTCTTTCATGTTATTTGCTTGAGCATCACCTTGAATTCCATAACCAATTACAGCGATAGTTTGATCCTTGATAGGATCTAAGCTGATATCGTTATCTTTCCATGTTTTTGCCATAACTAACCTAAAGGATTAGCAAATATTAACCATGAAAACACATTCAGAGTGAAAAAACTAGATCTCAATTACGTTATCACACGAACAACATTTCACAGTAACTTTTTCACCTGAAAGTCGTGTAAATCTTTTAGACCCACATTTAGGACAAATAGGACAAGAACGTGCTGGCTCCATCAAATAGTTAAGACAAGATAGATTTTATTAAATTACACTATAGGATTTTTCCACTACCCAATATACGAATAGTCGTAGATTCAGGTTTTAAGATAACAGCAATATCATTTTTTTTACACACAATAGGTTTCTCAAAAATTAGTTTTAATGGAGTAATTGAGGAAAATTTTGAAGCCTTAGTTTGCAAACCGATATTTACAAGACAACCTTGATTTTCAGTAATTTCACTTTTGTAAAATGGACTTTTCTTAAAATCGAGTTCAATCTCAGTTTTAATGTCAACCGCATCTTCAACAGAAATAACATCACCACGTCCAACTTCATCAGGTTTTGCACCCTTTACTGCAAGACCTACCCTAGCAGGACAAATAGATTCAGGGACAGGATCATCATGCATCTGAATTGATTTTATTAAAACATCAATATTGTGAGGATATAATTTCAGATTATCATATTGTTTAATTGTTCCATTAGTTACTTTGCCCAAAATAACAGTTCCAACACCTTTGACATCAAAACAATGATCAATTAACAATTCAGCAGGATTATCATTTGTGATAGGTTCAAGAGTATTCATCTCTTCTTTAATTTTGTCTTGGTCTACACGAGCATAATTTTCAACAACAGTTCCCTTGATCATCATATTTAGTTTTGATTCATCAACATCAAACGTATGAGACAAAATTCCCTTTTCTTTTTTTAGAGAATCTAAAGCAATAATTTGTTCGCCAGTAAATTTGTCTAATTTATCTACATGAAATATTACATATTCAGCTAAATTAATTGCCTGAAATAGAGGTTGAATTTTTTCTGGGAATCCATTTGGAACTACCCAAGTTTTGATAATATCAGATTCTTTTCGATCATAAAGAGTCAGATCTGATTCTGTACCTTTTTTTCCAAATTCTGATGCAATATCTTGCTTACCTAAAACTACAAAATTGATGGATTTTACCAATACGATTCAAGAAAAAACAGGCTCTAAAAACCATACGAGACAGGTATTTTTTATGGAAATGAGTTCAAGACTGCAGCATAACTTGCAAATCTATGATTTTTTGGTTTTAGTAATTTTTGACGATATTTGGAAACAGGTTTTCCAGTTGAACCATTTAGTCCCAAAGGACCATTAACAAATTTTTCTTTATCTGCCCAACCTAAAACCTCATCAGATGGAGCATAATGGTTAACAATTTTTTTGTTTACAATGTTTTGAAGAATTTTACTATATTTTTTTGAAGATGGAACATCATTAGTAATAGATGCACCAAAAAAATATACACCTTCAACTATTCCAAAATTATTTTTCTTTTTTGAAAGATATTCGAGAGTACTAAGTATTACCTGAGAACCAAGAGAATGTCCAATTAGACGAATTTTTGTATCAGGACTATTTACTTTAAAATCTTCAATAAATTTTCCAAGATTACGTCCATTTTTCTTTGCAATGATTTGTCCAGCCATCAATGATCTTTTTGCATATTTCAGTAAATGGGCACCAATGGTGTTTGAATCATAACTATATCCAATTACAGGATAAGAGTATCCCAGTTTTTTTAATTTATTTTTTGCCAAAATAACTTTTGCAATTGCTCCAGCGCTATCATTTCTCAAACCATGAATCATGATAGTTAATTCTTTAGAATCAATTAATTTTTTGAAATCTTGTTTCGGATATAGATAATATGAATTATTTTTGATGGTTTTTCCATTTAGTAAATTATAGTATCCACGAGTTGAGATTCTAGCAACAGGTTTCATAGTTATTCAGACGGACCTAATTCTTTTTTATATTTTTCAATATCAGATTTTTCAATTCGTGCAAACAATGGAGATGGTTCTCCCAGAACATGTCCAGATGAAATTCCTAATTCAGATTGAGATGACCATGGAATTTCTTGGATATTTCCATCAATTCCAAGTTGATCCCATATTTTTTGTGCAGATTCAGGCACAAATGGGAATATAGCTATGGCTAGACTTCTAACAGCATTCACAGAAAGGTATACACAATTTGTAGTTCCAGGACCATTTTTCCAAGGTTCCTTGTGTTGAAAGTATTGATTGAAAAATGAAGAAACCTCCATTATTTTCTTTAATGCTCTATCCAAATGATTTTGCTCCATTAAAGTAGAAACATCAGTTGCAAGGGATTTTATTTTTTGCTCTGCTTCAGAATCTTTGTCATCAAAGGATTCAGTTTCAGGAATTTTTCCATCAAATGCTTTTTTTGTAAATCCTAATGCACGATTAACAAAGTTTCCAAGATTTCCAATTAATTCAGAATTTATTCTAGTTGTAAAATCATCCCAATCAAAATTCAAATCATCTTGAGAATATGGATTAATAGAAACAAGATAAAATCTCAAATAATCAGCAGGATAATATTCTAAAAATTGCTTTAAACCAATATACCAATTTCTACTTTTTGATATTTTTTTTCCTTGAAGTGTAAGATGCCCTCTAGTTGGAATATAATCAGGTAACTTGTATTCTTGATCAATACCCAATCGCATTGCAGGTAAGAAAAGATAATGATGATACACAATATCTTTTCCAATAAAATGATAAATGTCTGCAGAGTTCCAAAACTCTTTTCCATCTATTCCTTTATCATTAAGAAATTTTAATGCAGTTGAAATATATGCCAAGTGATTATCAAACCAACCATAAAACACCTTACCTTCTGCATCATCAAGAGGGACAGGAACACCCCATGGAATATCTCTCGTAATATCCCAATCAATTAATCCAGATTTTATCCAATTTTGAACATATTTTTTTACATCTTTTTGAAGAGTAGTAGTTTCATCTAGCCATTTAGATAAGGAATCAGCAAAATTTTTGAGTTTGAAAAAATAATGATTAGTTTTTTCTTTGGTGGGGGTTTGACCACAAAGAGAACATTTAGGGTCAGTTATTTCTTCAGGCACACGTCCACAACTTTCACACAAATCAGAATATTGATCATCAGCCTTGCAATAAGGGCAAATACCCTTCACATATCTGTCAGGAAGGAATTTTTTATCATTATTGCAATAAAATTGAATTATTTCTTTTTGATAAATATGACCAGCATCATTTAATTTCTTAAAAACATCTTGAACAAATTCAATATTTTCTGAAGAACTTGTTTTGTAAAAATAATCAAAATCAATACCAAATGCAGTAAAATCATCATAATCACGTTTATTCCAATGGGCAACATAATCTTCAGGAGTTTTTCCTTGTTTTTCAGATTGAATTAAAATTGGAGTTCCAAAATCGTCAGATGCACAAACATAGTATGCCTCAACTCCATTTTGTTTTAAGAATCTAGTTGTAACATCAGCAGGAAGATACGTGGATGCAACATGACCCAAATGGATCTCTCCGTTTGCATATGGTAATGCACTTGTAATTATAGCTCTTTTTTTCATTATACAATTCTCAAAAGTAAGATTGGAGTTAAGAAGTTTTACCAGTTATTTGCATATTTGACTTGTTCTGGAGTTAATTTATCAATTTTAACATCCATGGCTTTCAATGCATCAAAGGCAATTTGAATATCAATTTCTTTAGGAACGTCAATAATTTTATTTTTCATTTTTTTATGATTTTTAAGAATATACAATACAGACAAAAGTTGATTTGAAAATGATTGTGCCATAACCTCTGGGGGGTGTCCTTCTGCAGAAACCAAATTAGCAAGACGTCCTTGTCCAATCAAGTAAACTTTCCTACCATTTTTCAAAGTACATTCATCAAGTGTGGGTCTGACTTCTTTAACAGATTTAGATTTTTTTAGTAAAAATTCAGCGTCAATTTCAACATCAAAGTGTCCAACGTTACCCATTATTGCACCATCTTTCATTTTCAAAATGTGTTCTTTTCGAATTACACTAGTCATTCCAGTACAAGTGATAAACATGTCACCAAGTTTTGCTGCTTGAGACATTGGCATTACTTCAAATCCATCCATGTGAGCTTCAAGTGCTTTAACAGGATCAACTTCAGTTACAATTACTTTTGAACCCATTCCATTGCATCTTGATGCAACACCACGTCCAACCCAACCGTATCCAACAACTACAACACGTTTTGATGCCATTAGTAAATTCATAGCTCGCAAGTAACCATCAATAGTACTTTGTCCGGTACCATATCTATTATCAAACATATGTTTGGTGTAAGCTTCATTTACCAAAATTACAGGATAACGTAATTTACCTTGATTTTCTACGGCTCTAATTCGAGTTACACCAGCAGTAGTTTCTTCAGTAGCTCCTAAAACTTTCATATCTTTGAATCGTTTATCAAAATGTGCTTTGATATTCATATCAGCACCATCATCAGTTAGAATTGTTGGTTTATGTTTGAGTACTTGATCAATTGACCAATCATAGTCTTTAACAGATTGTCCATGCCATGCATAAACATTGATTCCTTGTGATGCCAAAAATGCTGCAATATTATCTTGAGTGGTTAAAGGATTACCGCCACAAACTGCGACCGTTGCACCTAATTCTTTAGCACCCATTAGTAAAACAGAAGTTTCTTTTGTGACATGTAAACAAAAACCAAGAGTAATTCCCTTGAGAGGTTTTGATTTTTTTAATCGATTAATTGTGTTATCTAAAATTTGCATATGAGATCTAGCCCACTCATAGGAAAGTTTACCCTCTTTGATCAATTTGGGACTAGATTTTACTTTACTCAACAAACAAATCTCAGTCAGGAGCTATAAAATACTATCATGCGAATCTAAATAAATGACAGATATTTGGTTAAACTCATGGCATGGAAAAAGATTGCAGAAAAAGGTGAAGTACCATCAGGCGGAGGCAAAGCATTCAAAATTGAAGGAAAACAAATTGCAATTTTTAATCAAGATGGATATCATGCTATGGATGATCTTTGTGTACATCAAGATGGATCAATTGCACCAGGTAAATTAGAAGGAGACATTGTGGAATGCCCATTACATTTTTGGAAATACAATATCAAAACAGGTCAACTTGTAGATTACCTTAAAGATGTCAAACTAGAAACATACCAAGTCCAGTCAAGAGATGATGGACTTTATGTCGATATTTAAAAATAATTTAAATTAAAAAATTTAATTTTAAGTATAATTTTTATTCGTAGGTAATTTTTGTTAACAAAACAACATGCTTAAGACAGAAAAGCATCGAGTTTAGAATCTAATCTTTAGTGTTAATATGCTCTCTAATCTTTTCTTCCAATCTGGCTATTTCTTCAAGTCTCTTTTTTTCTAATTCTTTAGAAAGTTTCTCTCTTTCAAATTCTTCTTTTTTCTCATCTTTCCAATTACTATCAAACATAATGTACATCAAAAAGACATGCTAGATTAAGTTTCTACGCGAAACTATCATCTACTAATAGTAAGAATTTTTCTGTTTATCTAACAAAAGGGTTAACTAAATTTTTATTCTAAGGTATTTTTTAAAGAAATCATTGAATCAAGAGATTATAGATAAAATAATTCATCAAGATTATGGCTCCATTACAGACAAAATTGAAAAATTCATAGAAAATGAAATTGAAAAAAATCAAGCAAAAGGAGTCATTTTAGGATTAAGTGGAGGAATAGATTCAGCAGTATTAGCATACATTTGTAAAAGAAGTCTAAAGAAAAAAACACTTGCAATAATAATGCCAGATACCACAATTACTCCAAGTATTGAAACTGAAGATGCAATGAAAATAATTTCATTGACAGGAATTGAACATAAACTAATTGACATCAAACCAATTGTAAATGAATATTCAATGTATTTAGAACCAAATGAAAAAGCTAAAGGAAATTTAAGAGCAAGAGTTAGAACCAATATACTATATTATTATGCAAACATCAAAAATTATTTAGTTTTAGGATCAAGTGATAAAAGTGAATACCTAATAGGGTATTTTACAAAATTTGGAGACGGGGCAGCAGATTTAACACCAATTAGTTCTTTATACAAACTACAAGTAAGAGAAATTGCTAAACATTTAGAAATTCCAGAAAATATAATATCAAAAAAGAGTAGTCCACACCTTTGGAAAGATCATGAGGCAGAAAAGGAATTAGGAATACAGTATGAAGAAATTGATTCCATATTGTATTGTTTATTTGAGAAAAAACTTTCAGTTGAGGAAACAATTGAAATTACCAAAATAGAGAAAGAAATAGTTGAAAAAATTTATGAATTAAACATAAAGAGTGAACATAAAAGATTACTAGCACAAAAAATAGATAATGAGTAAGATGAATCTACAAGATACCCTATCTAACAGCGAACAAAAGTTAGATGTTTCAAAAAAAATCAAAATTTACCTATGTGGAGTTACAGTATATGATGAATCACATATAGGACATGCAAGAACAATCATAGTTTTTGATGTTTTAAGAAAGTATTTGGAGAGTAAAAAAATAGAAGTGGAATTTATTCAAAATTTCACAGATGTAGATGATAAAATCATAAATCGTGCCACATCAGAAAATGTTTCTGCAGAAGAAATTAGCAGCAAATACATTGAAAATTATTTTAGAGATTTTGACGGATTAAACATCAAACGTGCAACAAATTATCCTAAAGCAACAGAACACATAGAGGATATCATAAAATTTGTGGAGAAACTAATTGAAAAAGAAATTGCATATGTTTCAAAAAATGGAGTATATTTTTCAGTTTCAAAATTTCCAGAATATGGAAAATTATCAAAAAAGAAAATAGATGAATTACAATCAGGTTCAAGAATACAAATAGATGAAACAAAAAAAGACCCCCTAGATTTTGCAGTATGGAAATTTTCAGATACAAATCCCACATGGGAAAGCCCATGGGGAAAAGGAAGACCAGGATGGCATATAGAATGTTCTGCAATGAGTATAAAGTATCTAGGAGAAAATTTTGACATTCATGGTGGCGGAAGGGATTTAATTTTTCCACATCATGAAAATGAAATAGCACAATCAGAATCACATACAGGTAAGCAATTTGCAAAAATTTGGATGCATGTAGGAATGGTAACAATAACTGGAGAAAAAATGTCAAAATCATTAGGAAATACAAAATCAATAAAACAAGTGTTAGAAAATTGGGGTCCAAACATAATTAGACTATTTTGTTTATCTGGACACTATTCCAAAGTGATAGATTACTCAGAAGAAATGCTGAAAGAAAATCTTACAAAATGGAGGCAAGTTGAAACATGTTATTTTGAATTAATTCATGCAAATAATGAAAATCAGGAAAACATATCAGAAGATATTAAAAAAATAGGCATAGAATTTGATAAATCACTAGAGAGTGATTTCAACACACATCTAGCTCTATCTGCATTTTTTCAATTAGTAAAAGAAACAAACAGAGTGGCAGCAGCAGAAAAATTAGGAAAAGAAAATGCAAATATAATTAAAAAAGAATTTGAAAGAATTGCAAATATTTTAGGATTAACCATTCCAGAAATGAATCAAAATGAAAAATATGAAATAGATAATTTGATTTTAAATAGAGAAAAGCTGAGAAAAGAAAAACAATTTGAAAAGGCAGATAAAATTCGAGATGAATTAAATGAAATGAACATAGAATTAATTGATCATAAAGAAAGAACAATTTGGATGAAAAAGGAAAAAATAAAATCAGAAAAATAAAAATAATTTTATGCGTAAAAAAATTAGGCAACTCTAATTAGTCAAGTCTAATTTTAACAGCGTTTAATAGAATTAAGAAATAATATAATGCATGAATCCTTGGACTAAATTTTGGAATTGGTATGAAAATAAAATATTAGGAAGTATTGTGATTATTGCAATAATACAATTTATTCAAATACCACATATGGTATGGAACGCTGACCTTATGCTTGAATCAGGAATGGTTTCAAGAATACATCCAATAATTGATTGGTTCCTATATGGTGTAGATTTAATTGAAATAGTTTCAATTATCAATGTTGGAATGATTATGTTTAGTTTAATTAAAAAAAGACGTGCAGATAAAAAACAAACTAAAAAAGCCTAATCTTTTCCAGTCCAAATTACTCTTTGTGGGAAAGGAATGTCAATTCCAGATTTATCAAGAGCCCGTTTAATAGTAGTTAGAAGAATCGGTTGAGCTTGACTCCAATCATCCCTAGGATGCCAAACAAATACATGAATATTTACACTAGAATCACCCAATTCCTCTATTCGAAATTCAGGTTCAGGTATTTGAAGAACAAATGGCATAGTTTGTAGAATCTCATTTTTCATCACCAAAATTGCATGATCTATATCAGATTCATATGAAATTCCAACAGTTGCATCTGCACGTCTAACAGTGGAGATAGTGAGAGAACGAATATTAGATGTGAAAAATTTTTCATTTGGGATTCTAGTTACAGTACCATCAAATCTTCTAACCTTACTAGAAAAAGTTCCAATATCAAGCAGAGTTCCAGAAATTCCCATATCAGGTAATTCAATAGTATCTCCATGTTTTGCAGGCTTTTCAACAATCAAGAAAAGACCAGAAATTAAATTAGAAACAACTGATTGTGTTGCAAAACCAATCACCACAGCAAATATTCCACCTGCAACCATAATTCCAGATAAATCAATTCCTTGACTTGATGTAAATCCTAAAAAGGAAATTATTAAAATTCCAAAATAAATTAATTTACTAATGTTTTGAGCAGTGTCTTTGGGTAATGAGGGTGCATAATATTTATGAAATAATAATTTTGCAATTTTGGCAATAATTACACCACCTGCCATAATAATACCACCAATCAATAAAGTGAGAACAGTTAAGTCTCCAACAATTTGCATTTCAGATAGATTCTGAAGAAGTTCTAACACCATTATTCCAAACCCATCTCCAAAGGAGTACTAGATACTTTATCTTCCCAAGTTGGAGACATAGTCCAATTAGTTTCAAGAGGGGTAGATTTAACATCAGCAATATTTACAGCTGCACGCTTTTTCATAGTTATTTTTATTCCATCAAGAATAGTTGCAGAATCTTGATAATACAATGCATTGTCAGTAATTGGAAAAATTACTTTGCTAATTGTTTGCCCAAAAGATAAAGTGTTTTCAACAACAATTTGCATCACTCCTTCAACATAAGAATTAGAATCATCATAATCAGTAGCTAACGATACTTGGGCATATTTACATAAAGTTCCAGTATCAGGAGAGCCATACAAACCAAATCTAGAATTCAAAGGGTTGCAAGTAATCCAATCAAGGGAATCATAATTTGAATCATGAATTAAAAAAATGCCAATTTCAATAGGACAGTGAATAAAAATACTGGCAGCAGAATTTTCACTAAGATAGATTTCCTTATCAAATTTTAAGAAAACATGGTTTGTTCGTCTTGCAGGATAATTGAGAGGTCTAATTGGAGCCAATTCAATTTTAAGATCATTAGATTTTACAGGGATGATTTTTTCAATTATTTTCCCTTCAGAATTTTCTCGAAAGTAAGAAAAAGCATTGTCACTTATTCTTTGAAATTTAATTGAAACATTTGGAAGAGATAATTCAAGATCGTCACCTAAATCATATATTCCATAATTTGAAAAAATATTTTTAGAATCATCACTCATTGTATTCATTTCATTATGGAAAAGTCGTCAATTTCCTTCATTTTAACAACTTTCATTGTCAAACGCATTAGAAATCATAGACAAGAAATTGATCTAACTTCTAGTTCTCTTTTTTATAGTTGCAATTTTCTTGGATGATCTAGATTCCTTTGCTTTTGAAGTTGATTTAGAAACTTTTCCTTCAGTTTTCATACTTTTCCCACTTCTTCTAGCAGCGCGAGATTGTTCTGCTCTTGTTTTTTGTTCTTTCTTTGTCTTTTCTTTTTCTTTTTCAGTTAACTTTGCTCGAACCATACAAAATATAGATATTTTATCATAGATAAAGTAATTTTCAACAAATATTGGAAAAAGATCCTATAGAAACAGGCAAATTAGCAAATTTTTCAGATTGAATAATTTTTGCCAAAATTTCTAATCCTTCAATAGTCCGAATACTAGGTTTACTAAAGAAAGAATTTGCATCTACAGCAAAAATTTGATTGTTTTTTACAGCATTTAGAGAATTCCAGGCAGAATTTTCCTTTAAAATTGAGTCATATTCAGAAATTGTACGTTTAGTGTCAAATCCACATGGCATTAAAATAATAATATCAGGATCAGAATTCATAATCTCATTCATATCCATACGTCTAGAGTGCTCACCAGTTTTACTGATCAAATTAATCCCTCCAGCAAATTCAATCATCTCAGGAATCCAATGACCAGCAGTAAAAAAAGGTTCAATCCACTCTATTGCAAGAACTTTAGGCAGAATATTATTTTTTGAATTTTTTATATTTTGAATTCTCTTTTCTAATCCAGTCACAATTTCTAAGGCTTTTTGATCTTGTTGTAAAATATTTCCCAATGTTATAACAGACTGAATTATTTCATGAAGATTATGAGGATCCATGGAATATAATTCAGGTTTTTTTGGAAGAATTTCTAGTGCATTTTTAACTTGAGTAGTGTAAGCAGCGCAAACCTCACAGGTTTCTTGGGAAATAATTAAATCAGGATTTGCATCTTTAAGATTTTTTTCATGTAATTGAAAAATATCTTTTCCATCATTTAGCAAAGTACAAGTCATAGTATTAATTTCATTACTAGTTAATTCATCAGAATTTATTACCGATGAAATTACTTTTGGTTTTAATTTTGCAGAATCAGGATATTTACATTCATGTGTGACTCCAAATAATTTATCCTCTACACCAAATTCATAAAGTAGTTCAGTAGCACTTGGTAAAAATGAAACAATTCGATCCACAACCATATTCTAAAATAAAGATTACAAAGTTTAAAGCTTACACGGATCTTTTTGAAAATTAGTCAAGTTAATAGGCTTATTTTAGGCACAAATAACAATGTCATCAGACTCTCAAGAAATACGACGATCAATATTAACAAAATGGCACGAATCATTATCAAAATATGGGAATTTATTTTCATCAGATTCAATTAGTGGAACAAGTCCGCCATCAGTATTTGTTGGATCATATAATTATCCAAAAGTGTTTGTTGGTCCAATGGTTCCTCCAATTCATGGAAATACCGAATTATTGGATAGTCCAGAAAAATGGAAAGGGAAAACACTTGAGGAAATCATAAATTTTCGTTTAAACTTAGTTAGAGGAATTCAAAAAACAGCAATAGAGCAAACAGATGGCAGATACATTGAAAATTTGCAGGAAGTAACAATGTCATCAAAACCAACAGATTTAGATTTAATATTTAACAAAAATGTATCATCAAATATTTCCATAGATGGTGAAAGTGCACCTTTTGGTCCAGTTGGAGAAATAAAATCTGCAAAATTTTCAGGAAGTACCTCTACCAAACCAATTGAAAAAATATTCTACGATAGAGATATGAAAGCACAAGATGCAGTTTTAAAATTATATAATTCAGGAATTGAGATTTCAAAAATACAAAAATGTTTTAGTATTGGAATGTTAGGTAAAAAAAGAAAATTGGTTCCAACAAAATGGAGCATTACTGCAACAGATGATATTATATCAAAATCCATAATAGAGGAAATTTTAGAAAATAGTCTAATCGACACATGTAAAATTTTCTCATATGAACATCTAGGAAATATATTTTCAGTAATTTTATTTCCCCATAGATGGATTTTTGAAATGATAGAGGCATGGTATTCAAATGGAATTTTAGGATTTGGTTCAGATAACGAAGATGCACGTGGAATTGACCATCCCCCCAATATTGCAGGAGCATATTTTGCAGCAAAATTAGGAGTTTCAGAATATCTATTAAAAAATAAAATTCAATCAGGCGTTTTAATTTTTAGAGAAATTCGACCAGAATATGCAATTCCAGTTGGAGTATGGCAAGTACGTGAAGGAATTAGAGAAGCAATGAAACAAAAACCAAAAATTACTTCAAATTTTAATCAGGCATTAGACATAGCATCCACAAAAACAAGTGTAAGTAAAAAGGAATGGATTAGAAATGGAGATATGACTAACATGGTAAGACAAAAAACACTTTCAGATTTTATATAATAAATTAAAAATGAAATAAAATAATCGCTCTACCAGAATGAACGAATTCTTTTAACTCCAGTGTACCTGTCAGCTAAAACAAATCCAGACATCAACCCCAAGATAGAACCAAAAACAATATGAACTAATGCCCCATACCACAATACAAAAGTATTATTTATCAAAAGAGATTTCAATTCTGTTATTTCGTGTGATGAAAAATCTGCAGAATCATTTAAGAAAACATTGGATTCAATAGCTGGAACAAAAACCAATGCATGTAACGGCACAAATATCAATGCAAAGACAATAGCACCAGCAACTGCACCAGTCAATATTCCTTTAGGAGCAGTAATAATTCTAAATGTGTTCCAATTATCAGACACCAAATTATAACAAGTACCAATAATTGCAGATGCACAAAGGCCTATGAAAATAGCCAAGATTGGTTCTACACCAAATGCAGCAATCATTGTTTTAAAAAACAAACCATTTGTTAAGCCCAACTGCTGATCAATAGAAAGAAATACTGCAAATAATGCTACACCTGCAACTAACCCAGTAGTAATTCCTACTTTAACAGTGCCTTTAAAATCAGATGGAGGCACTTTAGCAGAACTCATATTAAATTTTCAAAAGTACCCATTTATTAATTTAGTAGGTGGTGTTTAAGATCTAATTAACAGTTATCAGATACAACAGAATTTTTTTTAATTTTTTCCAGGGTTTGATTAATTTCTTTTAAAGCCCATTCAATATCTGAAATATCCTCAGAAGATAATGATTTTTTCCATTTATCTAAAACAGTATGACCAATTTCTGAACAATTATACAATAAATTCCAGTAAGGATGATGTTCGGCTGTAGTATATGCTAATTCAGTCATATCATTAAGACCATTTTGAGCCCTAGCTAAAGAAGTAATTTTTAGACCAAATATTTTGATTATTTCATGTTCAAGATCTTCTTCAATTTTTAAACCTAAATCATTTTCATATTTTTTAACTAATTCAATTAAATCATGATGAAAATCTTCAAAATCAGTCATAGCGATAATCTCTGATGTTCTGCCAACATACATCTGTTAAAAACTACAATTATTCCAGCTTTTCGAGCTAATTCTTCAGATTTAAAATCATGAACTCCTTCTTGAAGCCAAATTACTTTAGGTTTTTTTTCAATACAATCACGAATAATTGATGAAATCTGTTCAGAAGGTCGAAATACATCAATGATATCAACATCGGCATCAATTTCAGAGATTGAATCATAACAAGTTACATCTAGGATTTTCTCAGCAGTAGGGTTAACAGGAGTGACATCATACCCATTATCAATCAAATATTTGGGAACATAATGTGCTGCTTTTGATGAATGTTTAGACATTCCAATTACAGCAATTTTTTTCAATGATAAAATATCAAGAATTTGTTCATCAGAATGAGAATCACGTTCCACAATTAGTTTAAAAAAATGTAGAATATAATTTTTGAACAGAGCATATTTGTTCAACAAATACAAATACAATTAAATTTAAAAAATAATAGAATATAATGTAAATCACAGAGTATTTTAATTATAAAAAATCAGAGAGGACATGGAGACGGAACCAAAAGATGTAATTGTATTAGGTTCAATTCGTAGAGGTAAAAAGAAATTTTCAAATATTCAAAATGAAACAAAGATCACATCAGAAGAACTAAATTCAATTTTAGAAGATCTTGAGAATAAAGGATACATCAAAGTGGAAGAAAAGAAGGGGTGGTTTGGGAGGAAAATTGAATTAAAAATTACAGAAAACGGTTCAAATGAATTAGATAAAAAAATTATAGAAATTCAATCAAAATGGAAAGAAATGCAATCAATTTATGAAACAGGAGATAAACAAAAACTTCAACAAAAAATGGAAGAAAATAAATCAATTCTGCCATCCATGATGTTTTTTGGAATAATGGATATGATGATGTTTTCAATGATGTTTAGTATGATGGGAATTGGAATGTCAGATTATATTTCACAAGAAAATATGGCAGATGCAGGTATGGATGATGGCGGCATGGATGATGGCGGATTTGATTTTGATATTGGATTCTAGAGCATATTTTATACTTGAAACAAAAATAACAAGTAAATGATTTACAACTCATTTGAGGATACAGGATTACTCAAAGTTTTAACATTTTTGAAAACACATAACACGGAATATCTTTCAGGTCAAGATCTTAGTGATGTTTTAAGAATTAGCAGAGTTGCAGTTTGGAAGCATATTAAAAAAATTCAAGCATTAGGGTATACAGTAGAATCAAAACAAAAAAAAGGTTACAAACTTACAGCAAATTCAGAATTATTACTACCATGGGAAATTACTTCAGGACTTGAAACAAAAACATTAGGACAACATGCATATTATTTGGGTTCAATAGATTCCACACAAAATCAAGCATTGAAAATGGCAAATGACTCAAAAAATGATGGAGTTATAATTATTGCAGAAAAACAAACAGGCGGAAGAGGAAGATCAGGTAGAAAATGGATTTCTCCAAAAGGAGGGATATGGTTTTCAATAATATTGCATCCAAAATTTGATATTGCAAATACCACATTGTTTCCAATTGCATCATCACTAGCACTAGCATATGCAATTGAAAAAACTTGTAAAATATCAACAGAATTAAAATGGCCAAATGATTTAACAATTAAAGGAAAAAAATTAGCAGGAATGTTAGTGGATGCATCATTTGAATCAAATAAAATTGAAAATTTAGTTTTAGGAGTTGGAATAAATTTTAATGTGGATGTAAAAAAAATGGAAAAAATATTGAAAAAAACATCAAACTATTATGGCATAGCAAGTTTAAATGAACAAAAAAATAAAGTTAATGCAATTAAATTAGTTCAATCATTTTTAGTAGAATTAGAAAAAATTTATGGATTACTGAATACAAATCAAACTAAAGAAATTATTTCAGAATGGACAAAAAGATCATCAACAATTGGGAAAAAAGTAGAAATCAATACAGTTAATGGAAAAATAAAGGGACAGGCAGTTAAAATTGATGATGATGGAGGATTATTAATTAAAAATAAAGGAAAAATAAACAAGATTATTGCAGGAGATATAATCCATTTATCAAAATAATTTATTGTTTAGATTTTGGTTTAGATTTTGGTTTAGATTTTGGTTTAGATTTTGGTTTAGATTTTGGTTTAGATTTTGGTTTAGAAGATGCAATCATAGAAGATTGCATTTGTAAAATATCTTTTAATTCATGTTGTATTTCAAAAACAGAGGATAACAGGAGTTCCATAGAGGAAGAATATCGAGTATAAAGAGAAATTAGATCGGTCTTTTTTTGATCAGATTTCAATAGATATTCATTTGAACGAAGTAAATTGGATGATGAAATCATTTCAGGTATATCGGTAATTGGTTTACCTAGACTAGATAGTTCAGACTGAATTTGCTGAATCTCTTTACGTAGAACGTAGATATTATTAGAAATTTTAGTCTCACTCATCATTAAAAGACGCATCTATGAAGAATTAAAGATTTTCATGTATTGTTTAAAAAGAAAAGCATAGAGGTTAATTTATGTTCAAAGTTGCAATATATAGAAAGAAATGAGGATAGAACTAACGTATGGAAAAAAAAATAAAAATTACATTGTACATGACAATTGTTATTTTAGCTACGTCATACATCATGTCAAATGAAGTACTAGCTCAAACTGTAGAAAAAATAGAAGTAGAAAATGCAAAAGAACATTTTGTTAATGGAGAATACAAACAAGCCATAAGAATTTATGAACAATTATTAGAAAATAATCCAAAAAGTGCATCACTATTAAAAATGAAGGCCGTTGCATTAAGTAATTTAGGAGATGATCAAAACTCATTAAAAGAATTTTATAAAATTATTCAGCAAGATCCGCATAATGTAATTGCATTAACAGGTATGGGTGTAGGGTTTGGAAACTTAGGAGAATATAAAGAGTCAGCATTTTATTTGGAAAAAGCAATAAAAGAAAACCCAGATAATAAAATGATAAAAAATTATAAAAAAATCATTGATGAAATAAATTTAAAGTATCGATATGTTGCAACTGAAAAACCATTAGATAACAGAGGGTCTGTCAAAGGACAAGTTCCAGATTGGATGAAGAGTGTAGCAGATTGGTGGGGGTCAGGAAAAATTACAGATGAGGATTTTTTAAAAATAGTAAAATATTCAATAAAAAAGGACATAATTAAAATTCCAAATAACACATTATTTGAAAATACAAATGAATTGAAGATGCTTTCATTGATTAGAACAAATGTAAGCGAATGGGGTCAAGGAACAAGTTCAAATTTAGAATTTTTTCAAAATATTAATTGGTTAATAGAAAATAAGTTTATTAAATTAAATAATATATCTGAAAAATCACAAGAGGAATTAGATTACGAGGAATATTTGTTTAGTAAATATCTCAGAGAAATTAAAAATAACATAATTAAAGAAAAAAGATTCATCATTAGTTCAAATCCTAGTCAAGATGTAATTAAAAAATTCCTCAGAAATACTGTGAATTGGAATTTTGAACAAGAAGTTAAAAGTGGATCATCAGAGTTTCCAGATCCAACATACGAAGTAATAGATGAAACATACATAATTACATATAAAATTTACATTAACCAACAACCAGAAGGATTACCATTAAATCATAAAATTACATTAGAAGATTCTTTTAAATTTTGGGAAGAGCAGGAGTTAAAAACATACAATCAAGATGCAAAAATAATATTTGAAATTACAAAATTAAAAAATGAAGCTAATGTATGGGTGACTTGGGTAATAAGAGACCTTGGAGAAGGCGTGTTAGGACATGCACATCTTGGAAAAGGAGTAATAGAAGTGGCATTAGGAGATTATAGTTGCGATGGCAGTTTTCAATTGTATGATGTAAATACTGTAGAAACAATTATGACACATGAATTAGGTCACGCTATAGGCCTACCACATACAAATGATAAATCAAATATTATGTATCCATCAATGACACCATCACATGCATACTGTTTACTAAATTAGAGAAATAATGACTACAAATACTAAATTTTATTTTTAAATTCTAATCTATCCCATGGAAATACAACATAAGAATCATCAAAAGTTTTTTCAGCATACATTAATTGTTCAGGATATTTCATTCCACGTCTAGCAAATAGTGTAGCAAAAACAAATTTTGAAGAATCATCAACATTTGCAAACACATCATAGAAGGTTTTACCAGTATCAAAAATATCATCCACAAATAAAGAATCAGAAGAAATAATTTTTTGATCAACAAGTATGGTCTTAATTCCAAGAGAATCAGCTAATAATCTAGAAGGAATTAAGCCACCACGACTTAGTGTAGTGATACTAGAAAAAGTTCTAGGCAGTTTTAAAATATTTTCAGAAAGTTTTCCTACCAAATATTCAATATTAGTCCAATCAACATGTTGCGCAGTAATCATAAAAATAATTATAATTTAGAAGGAATTAAGTTCTTGGAATCAAAATGTTTTGATTGGAGTTTTTTTAATACATTCAATCATTTTTAGAATTTTAAATGGAATATCACCAAAATCAGTATCCT
>Ga0257115_1000666_pt1 | contig 28326 bp, 29 predicted proteins | sample SI112_100mmetaG_FD_194465 | JGI IMG/M metagenome (GOLD analysis project Ga0257115, IMG submission 194465) | Marine microbial communities from Saanich Inlet, British Columbia, Canada - SI112_100m | ecosystem: Environmental > Aquatic > Marine > Inlet | place: Canada: British Columbia | collected...
ACCATAGTTGATGCAATTGCCATAATTTCCCAAAAAATATAAAGTGTTAAAAAATCTCCAGAAAATAAAACAAAGATGGCGGAGGAAATATATAAAAGTACCATAGCCTTTTCTTTATAACTATCCCTATAGATTGAAAATAATTTTCCTATTAGTCCCATAATTAGAAAAACTAAACAGAACAAATACGCAAGTTTTGAGTATGAAAAATAATTTATAGCAGTAATGTTACTCATGTACACATAATCTACATTACTTGTAATAAATATGAGTATGAACAACGATATTAAAATAGATATTATAGATATATGATTAGATTTCTCTTTGAAGAGAAATATTAGTAAAGAGCCTATCACTAATGGCAAAGCTGGATGCGCAAAAAGATTATTAATCATAATAGGTATCCTCTTTTTTTAATATTAGAGCTAGACATTTAGCAATAATAATTAAAGCAATACAAGCTATAAAACCAAAAATAGGATAGAAACCAATTGCATTATCTATATTGAAACTAACTTTTTTAAAGTCATAGAATACATATAAATATGGAGTTATATTAATCAAGACAATAAGTATATATATTATTTTATTCCTATCATTCATTTTAAATAATCTGCTCTGTAATAAACTTTACAATAAAATCTGTTTTAAAAAATATAAATACTGCAATAAAACCAATCAGAATGACAGGAAACGCTAGTATTATATTTTCGCAACTACTACCTTTATAGCTAAATTTCTCCTTTTCAAAGTATGCCTTATAAATCATTGGAAAATAGTAGCTAGCATTAAGTAATGTGCTTAGTATGATTACAAAAAGTAAGTATAGCTTTTCTGATTCTACAATACCAAGAAGTAAATACCATTTACTAATAAATCCAATTGTCGGAGGTAAACCAATCATTATAATTGCACCTATAGACATCAGTAAGCAAGTGATAGGTAATTTTGAAGAAAGATTATTCATTTCACTAACATTTTTAATACCAGTTTGTGTTGCAATAATACCTGCAGATAGAAATAGTATTATTTTTCCTAATGCATGAAATATCAAGTGAAGTATGGCAGCTAATATTGAGTATGGGGCTAATATTGCTGTTGCTAAAACAATATATGATAATTGGCCAATAGTTGAATATGCCAAACGTAATTTAATATTATCTTTACTAAGTGCAATTATGGATGACGCTATTATAGTAAATGATGCAAATAATATTATGATGATATTAGCACCACTTGTTGTTAGTGCATCTATTCCAAATATAAACAGCATTACTTTTAGTAATATGAATACTCCTGACTTGACTACAGCTACTGCATGAAGTAGTGCACTCACTGGTGTAGGAGCGACCATTGCTGACGGTAACCATTTATGAAATGGCATTACAGCTGACTTAGCAATACCAAATAGGAACAATATAACAAGTATATATATGGTGGTGTTATTATAATTTGTAAAAACTCCACCAATTTTATAATCCAAGGTTCCAGCCGTTATATGAGTTAATATTATTGCCGGTAAGAAAAATATAATCGATGTTCCAAGTAAATAATATAAGTATTTTTTCCCGTTTACGATTGATTTATGATCCCCTTTGAATGTTACTAGTGGATATGTAGCAATAGTAAGTAATTCATAAAATATAAAAGTAGTTAGGAGATTTGACGAATAAATAATTCCATTAGTTGCGAGCATTGATAATGTAAAAAATATATAAAATTTTGATTTGTTCTCGTATTTATTTAATTCTAAATATTTTTCAGAAAAAATAGACACCATCAGCCATAAGCTATTTGAGATAACTAGAAAAATTAAACTTAAATGATCTAAACTAAATGATAGTGGTATTCCTGGTATTATATTAATTAAATCAATTTTTTGATTAATCAAAGAATCTTGCATATTAACTATATATAGAACATATATTAATGATACAAAGCTTATAAATATTGAAAATAAGCTAATAAACTTTTCTTTTCTAAAAAACTTTATAATAAATATACCGAGACTTAGAAATAATATATGTGATGCTAGAATATTCATTTATTTATATTATAAAAAAAGTTAGTTGATATTTGATCAGATATACCCAAAGTTAACGAGGTCTCAATACCTAGATATATTGTAATAGCAGCTAATAAATATATACATAAAGACTGAGAAAGTGTTGGTGTAGATGAATCATGATTCACACTTACTGAGAAATAAATTTTTTCAATTAATAGCCAGACATAGAATAGCGTCATGAAAGAAGTTACGAGCACTATAGCACTAATATACCAATAATCAGACTGAAGAATTGCCGAGACTAAATACCATTTACTAATGAAGCCAGAGGTTAGAGGCAGCCCTATCAAGCCAAGTAGCAGTAGTAAAAAGGCAGACATTAGTACTGGATATTTGCTTCCTAATCCAGAGAAGTCATCTATGCTGACATCTTTATTATTTATAAATAAGATAGTAACCGCAAGGAACAGTCCAGTTTTGATAATTGAATGGTTAAAGACATGTACTAATGAGGCAGTTAATCCTTCCGGGGTTAATAATACTATAGCTAGAATAATATAGCTTAATTGAGCGACACTAGAATATGCCAACATTTTTTTAACTTCAATTTGTTTAACAGCATACAAAGTAGATAGCAAGACTCCTATAAGTGATAGAAATAAAATTAGCTGAGCAAGCTCATAATGTTCTAAAGGATTTATTGAGTGGAATACATCTAAAAATATCCTAAGTAATATATAAACACCTATTTTTGTCGATGTTCCTGAGAAGTACGAAACAATTATTGAAGGAGCATATGTATATGTCCTAACTAACCAACCATGCAGAGGGAATAGAGCAGTCTTGATACCCACACCTATTAGAAACATGGCTATAGAGAGCGACATAGAAAGAGAAATATTATTATTTATTATTTTATTTGATAAATCGGACATATTCAGAGTACCAGTATTTGCATACAAAATACCAATGGCAAATAATATAAAGACTGCCCCGATGCTTCCAATAAACAAGTATTGTATAGCTGCAAGACTAGAGGCTTTATAATTACCTTGTGATATAAGAAAGTAACTAGCAAGGGAGGAGATCTCTAAAAAAACAAATAGATTAAATATGTCATTCGTTAGAATAATCCCTGAAAATCCAACATTACAGAGCAACCAAGCAATATAAAATAAATATATATTGTCATCTTCAATTTGTGATTTTACATTTTTATGGCCTGCTATCAGACATATGAGAGACATGAAGCTCATAAGCAAAAGAAAATAACAAGATAATAAGTCAGCATTTAATCTAATGCCGATGGGTGCTTCCCATGAGCCGAGCTCATATAGAATATTTCCATCTTCATATACATAATGTAAAAGAGATATTATTAACAATAAGTTTAAGAATGATACTCCTAAGCTCATATTATAGGCATACCTATTATCTCTAAAAAGCAATAATATAGGTGCAACTAATAAAGGTAAAATTAGTACTAGTACTGGTAATTGATTCATTACTTATATCTTATCCAATTCATTTTCTTCTATTGAATTATATTTTTGTTTTATTTTTATAACTAAAGCAAGAGCTAGGCTTGTTGTGGCTATGCTCACAACTATTGCCGTAAGTATTAACACATGAGGCAAGGGGTTTGAGTAAATCAATTGATAATCATTCAAAATAGGTGGAACACCACCCTCAACCTTACTTACTATTAAATAAAAAATAAAAACTGAAGACTGAAATATATTCAAGCCAATTACCTTTTTAATAAGGTTTGATTCACGTACTATTATAAATAAACCAAGAAGGAATAAAATCATATTAAGAATAAAGATCATTGCTTTTCCACGCTAATATCATTGAATGAATAAAATACTAAAACCATTACATTGCTAACAGTTAAACCTACTCCTAGCTCAACTAGAAATACACCTAAAAGTTGACCACGCATCGGTGTACTTGACAAATCATTATATTCTAAAAAATTACCACCAAGCAAGATACCTAAGAAGCCAACAATTGTATATAGAATTACTCCTATAGCCATTAAAGATTTTACAGTATTGGAACTGAGGATAGATTGGCCGACATCTAAACCGAAAACAATATTATATAAAATAAATCCTGCGGCAAATATCACACCTGCTTGAAATCCTCCTCCTGCAGAGAAGTCTCCATGAAATTGTACATATAGCCCAAATAATAAAATCAAGGGAATTAGTAATTTGGTCACTATCTTAAGAATTATATGATGCTTCATGGATTACTCTTCTTTTTTCTTAATATTCCCAGTACCGACACACCTGCTATAAATATTACAACTACCTCTCCAAGTGTATCAAAACCCCTATAGCCAGCTAAAATTGATGTCACAACATTAGGGATACCCATCTCAGATTTTGAATTGTTAATATAGTACTCGGTAGCCTGTGAATTGGATGTTTGATTAAACTTACCAAACTCAGGCAGATCAGATACAGAGAAACTCAGTAAACCTAGTAATAAAAAAAATAATACTATTAAAGGGAAAGAGGGTATGCTCGATTTTTTTATCTCAACATCAGTATGTTTTAGGGTGCTTAAGAATAGAATTGTAGATATACCAGCACCAACCGCTGCCTCAGTTAAAGAAACATCTATTCCATCTAATAATAAAAAGATAAGGGCAGATATTAAACTAAAAATAGTTGTTGCCATAATTGCTGAGAACAAATTTCTAACAAACATTATATATAGTGCGATAGCTATTAGGATTATTAATAGTAAATATAAAAATATAATAGTTATTTTATTTCTCCTTTATTCTCAGAGTGCTTTAAGAATGCTTGAGTTAAAGCATGAATCGCTGTGCTCCCAGTTATATATAAGAATACCAATATCAACAATAGTTTTAAACTTAGTAACGATAAGCCATAGTGGAGTACTAGACCAAGTATTATTAGCAAGGTTGAGAATGTATCTACAACAGACACTGCATGTGTTCGTGCTAAAAAATTATCAAACCTAAAGCAACCCATGGTACCTATCAACGCTGTTATAACTCCAACTATTAATAAAACACTAGTCACTGTACTCATTTTGCTGCCTCTTTATCTTCATAGTATTTTAATATAACTATTGTGGAGATAAAATTAATTAGGGCATATACTAACGCGATATCAGTAAAATCTTTTTCAATGGATACGGTGCCTACTAATAATATTAGGAGAACAATTTTAGTCCCAATTAAATTTACCACCAGTATTTTTGTATAAATCTCATTCGCTGTAATAAATCTGAAAATAGAAATAATGAGGGCAATGGATAATATAAATATTGCTAATATATTAATTTCAGACATTCTTATTCTCGTTTGGCAAGTAACCTATTTCTGTAGCTCTGACCTTTCTACCCATCTCATCCGACTTTAATGATTCTCTAAATTGATGATCCAAAGTATGAACTGTGAACTTATCTCCATCAATATCTATTGTGACTGTGCCAGGTGTTAGGGTTATTGAATTAGCATACAACACATGGGCAAAATCAGATATTTGAGATGACTTAATTTTAACAATTTTTGGATTAATTTTTTTAGTTGGCATAATTATATATAAACAAACTTTGATATTTGAAATTATTATTTCTTTCAATAGCCAAAAGATATACAGAAATAACGCTGTTATATTAAACTTATGAAAACTAATTTCCTCATCAATTAAGTCCATTCTATTGATGATATATATTACAAAAGCTGATGAAACAAGACCTAGGAACACTATAAATGGTATTATCAGACCTGATAACACGAACCAAAATGTAAAAATACTCACAAAAACAATGATGAGATGATTTTTTTGACTATATTTCTTTCTTCGGTCAGTCATACCCTATTATATATAGAATATCTGTGTTTAACCATAATCACTGTATGAGTAATGATATATCGATAACATCAATATTTTTTGTTATAGACCCTATGGAGATAAAAGAAACCCCTTTTACAGCATATTTATTAATATTATTGAGGTTGATATTTCCTGAAACCTCTAAAGGAGTCTTTTTAATCATAGCTAATGCTTTTTTTAGATTAGCTATGGAAAAATTATCCAAGAGTATGCGATCTATATCTAAGTTTGCTAAAACACTTGCCTCATGAGGTGTTTTTGCCTCTGCAATAATAGGTTTTCTAAGATTTTTAGCTCTTCTTACAAAATCTTCTAGATCATCTATAACCCTAAGATGATTCTCTTTAATTAATACAGACTCAGAAAGATTCTTTCTATGAGCGAAGCAACCCATTACCTGACAAGCATAATTAATTGCATATCGCCATCCTGGCAAAACTTTTCTTGTATATAGTAGTTTAATATTTTTATTTGAAATTTTAGCTTGATATTTATTAACTGAACTAGAAATGCCTGATAGTGTTTGTAGGAAATTCAAAGCTACTCTTTCGCCTATTAATATAGATTTAATACTCCCAGAAATACTTGCTACAGCTTCTCCTTTATTAACAGAATCTCCATCATTGAAATGCCACTTTATTCTAATCTTTGAATCTACCTTTTTGAATACTTCATTTACCCATTGTTTTCCACAGAGAATGCCTCGTTCCTTGAAGATTAATTTTGCTGTACTTTTTTTAGCATTTAATAATGACGAAGTAATATCATTGTTATAACAGTCTTCTATTAGGGCAGAGCTAATATGTTTTTCTAGTAATTCTTTATCTACTTTAACGATCTTCATTATTTCTCAAGTATTCTTTGGTTGTAGTAAAGATAATTGGACTCAGCAGTACTAGAGCAATCAAGTTTGGTAAAGCCATTAGACCATTCATGATATCTGCGATTAACCAAATTAAATTTAATTCTGTGGTAGCACCAATTGGTATAACTATAACCCATAAGATTCTATATAAGTTAGAAACTGATGATCCAAACAGAAACTCTGCACATTTTTCTCCATAATAACTCCATCCAATAATTGTACTAAATGCAAAAAGTACTAACCCTAGAGCTACAATATATTTCCCTATAACAGGAAGCCCTTGATTAAAGGCCATTGTGGTTAATGCAGCACCATTTATACCTGTTAACCATGTATCTCCAATTAGTATTACAAATGCTGTAATCGTACAAACTAACAAGGTATCAATTAGTGGCTCAAGCATAGAAACAGAACCTTGCTTAACTGGATTATTTGTTTTTGCAGCTGCATGAGCAATAGGTGAACTACCCAATCCAGCCTCGTTGGAAAAGATACCTCTCGATACTCCAAATCTAATTGCCATCCATATAGAAGCTCCTGCAAAACCACCAGTTGCAGCTGTAGGCGTAAAGGCTGAGTTTACAATGAGTAAAAAAATTTCAGGGATAAGCGAAATATTAGTAAAAATTATAAACAAGCCACCCAGGATATATATCAGTGCCATGGTAGGCACTAGCTTAGAGGCTGTCCTCCCTATACTTTTAATACCACCAAATATTACTAATGCAACCAAGACCGCTATTACTAACCCTATAATTATTTTTGACATTCCAAACTCAATAGAAAGCACTTGTGCAACAGAGTTAGATTGAACACTGTTGCCAATCCCGAATGCCGCTATCATTCCAAAAAATGCAAAAAAATAAGCCAAGAAATGATATTTTCTTGTTAAACCATTTTTAATGTAATACATAGGTCCACCAACATAGTTTCCTAATATATTTTTCTCTCTATATTTGATTGCAAGAAATGCCTCTGCATATTTAGTTGCCATCCCAAAGAGTGCAGTAATCCACATCCAAAAAATAGCTCCAGGCCCACCTAAAAAAATAGCTGTTGCTACTCCTGCAATATTTCCTGTACCTACAGTTGCAGACAATGCCGTCATTAGGGAGTCAAAAGAAGATATTTCTCCATCATCTTCAGTCTTTGATTTTTTAAATAAGGATTTGAATCCATATCCTAAGTTAAAAAAAGAAAAACCTTTTAAACCAAAAGTTAAATAGATACCTACTACTAATAACAAAATGAGAGTTATTGGTCCCCATATAATACCACTCATTATATTTAAGGTATTTTCGAGTGAAGAGATTTGGTTATTCATTTTTTTTGTAAAACATTTATTACATCGTTTCTTGTGCTATTTTCAGACTTTAGTTCATTAAAAATGATATCGGAGTAGTGAGCTATATTTTTTTTCTCATTATGCTTGGTTGCAACGATCGATGAATACTGAGAATGTTCAAGATTGTCTGACAAGTTATTAAATAAATCTTGAGTAAATTTTATATTATTAAATGACTTATCTTTTATGACCAATATGCCATTATTATTTAGACCATCATATGCTTGGATAATAAAGTTTATTTTTTCTTTATCTGAGATTTGATCGAAGATGTTTACCATGCTAATTACATCATATTGATCATTAAATTCTACCTGGTTGCTTTTATAAGAATTAATGTTTAGTTTATTTTTTAAATTACTTGGCAAATATTTCTTTATGTTATTTACATCAACACCTTCACTAATAATCTCAGTTGATTTAGTTACATTAACATAATCGCTCATTAATATTTCAGAAGATAGCAAGCCATCTCCTCCTATATCACAAAAGGATACCGCTTTGGTACGGCCAAAATAGTTTATTATAATCTGTTCAACTATCGCGCTTATAATTCCATTAGTATGATGCTTAATAACATCTCCTATATTTGAATCACTGCTAGATATATTTTCTAAAAAATGATTTAGCGAACTGTTTTTTTTGGGTGGCTGTTTTTTTCCAATTCGCATTGACATAACGCCATCATTCTCAGCCCAAATATTACTCATACCCCACCATTTCTGCCTACTTTGAAAAGTTACTTCCAGAGAACTCCTTGACCAGTAGTTTTTTTCAACCCCTTGTCTTTCAGCATATACTGGAAGAATTACTCCTCCTTCTGGCTCAATCAAATACATAAGATGCCTAAGAAAAGCTGCGCCCCAATTATTTGCAAACAAGGGAAAACTAATCCCTACATATATCCTATGAAAAGACCCCTTCTCGAATGGATAGTAAATAGAGCAAATTTGATCATTTGTTGGATTAGATTTAAATACTTTAGAATCACATGTAACGCTGACCAGATTATCACTTGGCTGAATCATCCCATGCTTATCTCTTATATCTGAGCAATAATAGTCCCTATCTTCCTCAATATAGTTATCTGATTTATGAATTAAAATTTCTTTCATTTTTTTGTTTTATTAAAGTTTATGAGATGATAACATGCGCTTATAAGAGCAACAATACTAAGAGAATGTTCATGGTAGAAAGGACATAGTATTTTGATTGAAAATACTGAAACGTGCATTGAGTGGAAAGAGATTACGATTGATAACAAGTCGCGTAGAATTTATTGTTGTAACAAAGAAATCAGCGTATCCCCAAAAGCTTATAAAATCCTAGAATTCCTTATAAAGCATCCAGACATCGTCTTTTCACGAGAAGGGATAATTGATTCTGTCTGGGCAATAATGTCAAAATAGGTCATAGAGCTATAGATGTCCATATGTGTGAATTAAGGAAGGCTCTTAAATCTAATGGTTTATGTGGGATGAGAATAAGATTAGCAAGGTCATTTGGCTATGCAATTGAGTACAAAAATAGTGAATGTTTATAATACTGACCTTAATAAAATCTTAATAAAAAATATCTTTACAATATGGTGAAATAAATTACTATCCTAATTATAAAGATGGAGCGATGATTAAATTATACATATAGGGGTATCATGGAAATTAGTATAATTTGGATGTATATAGGTTTTCTCTTAGCGGCTTATTCAGTCATTGCTAATGATTCTGTTCAAACTTTAGGTACTTTTTTAGCTTCTAATAAAGCACATTTTTCATGGTATACATTATGGATAGCAGCTTCTATCATGATGGTCTTTACAATATCTTATGGGTGGGTAAATTATAATGGTGACATTGCATATGGAAGGCTAACTCGTATTCCTTTCCAAGAAGTACAATGGTATCATGCTGCGGCTCCAGCTGTTTTGCTTCTTTTAACACGCAAAGGTGTTCCTGTATCTACAACATTTTTAGTTCTCTCAGCATTCGCTTCGTTTACTGTACTTGAAAAAATGCTTATGAAATCTATTGTCGGTTATGGTGCAGCAGCATTATCTGCATATTTGATTTGGGTAATCTTGGAGAGATACATAAATGAAAAAAAAGACCATCCTGAACATGTAAAGTTTTGGAGAGTAGGACAATGGGTAACAAGTGGTTGGCTATGGTTCGCTTGGCTACAACATGATATGGCAAATATTGCAGTTTTCTTACCGAGACAATTAGCGCTTAGTGATTTGATGATGGTTCTGTTTTCAACCGTCGCTATATTAGGATATGTGTTTTATACAGGCGGAGGTAGAATCCAGGAAGTTGTCATAAATAAGCATGGAACGAGATTCGCCAGATCATCAACAATTATTAATCTTGTATATGCCTTTATTCTTTACTTTTTTAAAGAACTTAATGATTTGCCGATGTCTACTACTTGGGTTTTTGTGGGATTATTAACTGGGCGAGAATTAGCTATTTCATCAGTGATTGAAGATTATCGTTTTAAATATGTCTTTCCAATTATTGCAAAAGATTTTGGTAAGATGATGTTTGGTTTGGGAGCAAGTGTAGCTATTGTTTTAATAATTCATCAAGTAATATTACCTAATGGCTTATAATAAGATATTTAATGGGTCGCATATTTTCCTGATCTGTATATATTTTGTTTTTGGTATAAATCTAGTAAATGCAGACACGGGAAGTTACCAGACAAATCCATCGGATACTACTTTATTTTATGGGAGGCTTTGGGTTCAGTATGATAACTCTGATGCTTCAACTAGCAATAATAAAGATGTGCAATCCATTCGTGATAATGAAGGAATGGGAAGACTTGGGATTAAGGGAAAATCATCAGTAGGTAACGGATATTTAGTTAATTATAAAGTTGAATATGCAATTGATATAGGCGATGGAACATCTAGTTCAGATTCTTCAACTTCTTGTAGTGGCGCCAGGGATTGTCGTACTTTCAGTTTAAAGCAAGGTTGGCTAGGTTTCAAAACACCATTTGGGCAATTTAAGGTTGGATCTATGGAGTCGCCTTATAAATATATGGCTAAGCATGATATCTTACATGACACTATATCTCAAGCACGTGATACAAGGATGATTTCCCAAGGCTCAATGTCCCATAGTTCATACTGGAGAGAGTCTATATTATATGAATTTAAATCGGGAGACTTGAAATTTGCTGTAATTTATGGAGTTGGCGAAAAATATAATACGATTACACATAAAGATACTGGGATTGGCATAGAGTATAAAAACTTATTTATTTCAGGCTTAGATATTGTTTATGCAAGAAATAAAGATAACAGTGTAACTGGCGTGGGTAATCAAAACTATAATGAGAAATTCACTTTAACTAAAAATTTTAAACTTGAGGGTAAGCGTAAGTTAAAAGTATGGTATATGCATGAAGATATTGGCTTAGATAGTAAATTATTTACGGGTGGAAATTCTGATGGTGAAATTGATTGGTATGGTATTCAATATATGTGCGGCCCAATAACTCTTCAATTTTCATATAGTGATAGTGATGCATCCGAAGGCCCAACATATGATAGAGATGGTTATAATATTGGGATCCAATATAAAATATCAAAATCATCTAGTGTTTATATTGGAAATTCATCAAGTGAAGCAGGTTCTGGCGATGGCATAAATAGTGACATTAGTTCAACCATGATTGGTCTGAGGCATGATTTTTAAAACTTACCTCATATTAAATATTCTCATTAATCTCTAAAACAAATACCTGTTATTACATAAATAAAATTTGGAATGTCATATTAATCGGTAGATAATATATGAATGGAAGCAGAAACTAAAAATATCGATAAGCATATAACACTTGATGACCTTGCAGAGGTATTAGATAGCGGAGCAATCATCAAAGCCCGAAATCTCTTGAATTCACTGTATCCATCTGAGATTGCTGATGTTATAGAAAGCTCTCCTAGAAATAGGCGCGAGTTAATTTGGAAACTTGTTTCGAATGAGAACAAAGGTGAGACACTAGCTGAGCTCACTGAGGAAATTAGAACATACCTTTTAGACGAATTATTAGATCAAGATGGCCCTGAAGCTTTAGCGTTAATCGCGCAGAACCTTGATACAGATGATTTGGCTGACATTATACAATCTCTTCCAAAAAACCTTATCAAGAAAACTATTAAAAGTTTAGATAAGCAAAACCAAGATAGATTATCTAAGGTATTGTCTTTCCCTGATGATGCTGCTGGTGGTCTAATGAACACTGATACTATTAATATTAGGTCTAGTGTGACAGTAGAAGTCTTGCTTAAGTATTTAAGACGTCTCAAAAAATTACCTGACCAAACAGACATTGTCTTTGTCACCGATATCATGAACAAATATTTTGGCTTTGTTTTGATTCAAGATTTACTAGTTGCGGATACTGGAACGTTCATATCTGAAATAATGATCAAGGATACAAATGTTATTGATCCATACCTAAATCAACATGAAGTCGCAAGAATATTTGAAACAGCTGATTTAGTTTCAGCAGCTGTAGTAGATCGCGATGGAATTTTACTTGGAAGAATAACAATTGATGATGTAGTAGATGTCATCAGAGAAGAAGCAGATGATTCTGTTCTAAATATGGCCGGTTTAAATAAAGACGATGACATTTTTGCGCCGATATTTCAAAGTACAAAAAGAAGATCTCTATGGTTGGGCGCTAACTTATTAACAGCAATTTTAGCCGCTGCTGCCATAGGCATATTCGAGGCAACTATTGAGAAAGTTGTTACGCTTGCCATACTAATGCCAATTGTTGCTAGCATGGGAGGAATCGCCGGAATGCAGAGTCTAGCTTTAGTTATAAGATCACAAGCTCTTGACCAAATAGGTAGTTCAAACTCAAGATTATTGATTATCAAAGAGGCATCTATTGGAGTATTAAATGGTGTGTTATGGTCAAGTGTAGTCGCTCTTGCTGTCTATATCTGGTTTAACAGTGTCTTTCTAGGTATAGTAATTGCTTCAGCCCTAATGATTAATTTGATCATAGGTGCAATAAGCGGAGTTAGTCTTCCACTGATTTTATCTAAACTTAAAATTGACCCGGCTCTAGCCGGCGGTGTTATTTTAACAACCATAACAGACATTGTTGGATTCATTTCTTTGTTAGGCATTGCTACGCTTATATTGTAGATTCTATATTAGTATATAGCTGAAAACTTATATCATCAATTAACATCTTATCCACAGGTTGTAAACAAAAAAAACACAACATATTGTGTTTCAATATAATTACAACCACAATAATTAGTGTTATAATTTGGTTAACCTCACAATAAAGAATTTAGGAAAATAATAAAAATGAAAGAAGAATTACAGGATAATATCCCCTCCGGAATTAACGAAAAACAAATAATGCCCGATGCGTCAAGCTTGTCTCCTATACCTGGTAAGTACAGAGTGATGAGAAGAAACGGGAAGGTAACATCATTTGATTTAGACAAAATTTCTTTGGCTATGACAAAAGCATTCTTGAGTGTAGAAGGAAGTAGTGCAGCAGCATCGACTAGAATACATAATGAGGTAGAATCTTTAGCGCAGAAAGTTAATTCTGCAATTAACAGAAGATTTCCTGAAGGTGGTGTAATACATATAGAAGATATTCAGGACCAAGTTGAGCTTGCTATTATGCGCGCAGGTTACCAAGATGTAGCAAGGGCATACGTAATATATAGGGAAGAGAGGAGCCAGGCTAGAAATCAAAATATAATCGAAAAACCAGAAGATTTACCTATAACCAAAGGTGTACTAAATGAAGATGGTTCCACTCAAGCTTTAGATCTTGATAGGTTAAGATTAATTATAGAAGAGGCATGTACGGGGGTTGAAGATGTGTCCGCACAAATGGTATTTGACCTAATAGATAAAAATATTTATGACGGAATTAAGAAAGAAGACTTGTCGAGTTCAATACTAATTTCAATTCGTCCACTAATCGAAAAGGATCCTAACTATTCTTATGTTGTTGCTAGACTATTACTAAATAATTTGTACGAAGAGGCACTATCATTTTTAAATTTTGATGAGAATACTCCAACTTTTAAAGACATGTCTAAATCCTATCCAGCATATTTTAAATCATACCTGGGTAGAGCAGTAGAGTTAGAATTGGTAGACAAAGAGCTATTAACTTATGATATAGATTATATTGCAAAACACATCAATCCCGCTAAAGATTTAGCTTTTACATATTTAGGGCTTCAAACTTTATATGATAGATATTTCATCCATCATAGAGAACAGAGATTTGAGCTACCTCAAGCCTTTTTTATGAGAGTTGCAATGGGTCTAGCTATCAATGAAAAGAAAAGAGAAGAAAGAACTGTTGAGTTTTATAATCTAATTTCATCTTTTGACTTTATGTGTAGCACGCCGACATTGTTTAATTCTGGTACATTGAGACCTCAGCTATCATCTTGTTATTTATCAACATTACCAGATGATCTTAAAGGAATTTTTGAGGGGATTAGTGATGATGCAATGTTATCTAAGTTTGCGGGCGGTTTGGGTAATGACTGGTCTCAAGTTAGAGCACTAGGTTCACATATCAAGGGAACTAATGGACAAAGCCAAGGCGTCATACCTTTTTTAAAAGTAGCAAACGATACTGCTGTTGCTGTTAACCAAGGTGGGAAAAGAAAAGGGGCGATGTGTGCTTATCTTGAAACATGGCATTTGGATATTGAGCAATTCTTAGAATTAAGAAAAAATACTGGTGATGATAGAAGAAGAACCCACGATATGAATACTGCTAACTGGATACCAGACTTATTTATGAAAAGGCTTCATAATGATATGGAGTGGACATTATTTTCACCGCATGATTGCCCAGAGCTCCATGATTTAACTGGTTTAGAGTTTGAAAATAAATATGAAGAATATGAAAAAGATGCTGACGAAGGAAAGATATCGAATTTCAAAAGGCTTAAAGCCGTAGATTTATGGCGTAAAATATTAAGTATGTTATTTGAGACTGGTCACCCATGGATTACATTCAAAGATCCATGTAACTTGCGTTCCCCTCAACAGCATGTTGGCGTTGTACATTCGTCTAACCTATGTACAGAAATAACATTAAATACATCCAAGGATGAAATAGCTGTATGCAACTTAGGCTCTGTTAATCTTGCAGCGCATATTGATGAAGATAAAAATCTTGATGTGAAGAAACTTGAAAAGACAATACGCACTGCCATGAGAATGTTGGATAACGTAATTGATTATAACTATTATAGTGTAAAAAAAGCACAAGATTCTAATGCAAAGCACAGACCCGTTGGCTTGGGATTAATGGGTTTTCAAGATGCGTTATATAAGTTAAGAATTCCATATGGATCAGAGGAAGCTGTAAACTTTGCTGATACAAGCATGGAACAAATTAGCTACTTTGCACTTCGTTCATCTATGGAGCTCTCAAAAGAAAGAGGGCCATACCAAACATTTGATGGTTCTTTATGGAGCCAAGGTATTTTACCTATAGATAGCTTAAGAAACTTCAAAAAGGTTCGCGGGAAATACCTAGACGTGAATATGAATCAAACTCTTGACTGGGATACCTTGAGAGAAGAAATCAAAAAAAATGGAATGAGAAATTCAAACAGCTTAGCTATAGCTCCTACTGCTACTATTTCTAACATATGCGGTGTTGCGCAATCTATTGAGCCTACCTATCAGAACTTATATGTTAAATCTAATCTTTCAGGTGAGTTTACTGTAATCAATCCTTACTTAATTAAGGATTTTAAAGATGCAAACATCTGGGATGAAGTCATGATTAAAGACTTAAAATATTTTGATGGGCAACTTAGTTCAATTAACAGGATTCCTGATGAATTAAAGTCTATATACCAAACATGTTTTGAAATAGATACACGGTGGTTAGTCGAGGCTGCAGCAAGGAGGCAAAAATGGATAGATCAGTCTCAATCATTAAATTTATATATACCGGATACTGATGGTAAGAAACTTGATAGTGCATACAAGCTTGCATGGATTAGAGGATTAAAAACAACCTATTATCTAAGATCATTAGGAGCAACACATGTTGAGAAAAGTACGTCTGATAATTCAGGATCAAAACTAAATGCGGTCAGTAGTTCTGCAGAGGTTAAACAATGTTTAATTGATGAACCAGACTGTGAGGCATGCCAATGATATATTTAGCCTCAATGTTAGTTATTATATGTCTTCTTGCTGTATATAGTTTTATAGATATAAAGCGCAGGAACGAAGAGTTAAGATTTAAAAATAATTCAATGCCCATGAAACCATGGGACTATTCAATGAAAAATAAAGGTGATAATAATGTATAACTGGGATGATCCAATAAATGAGGCCCTGCAAAAACCCGACGAGGTGGTGAAAACTTCACCAGTCATAGAAACGTCTGCTGAAAGCGATAGCAATAATACAAAAGCTCAAGAAGGAGCTACAGGTATTGAAAATGTAGAAATGGGCGCAGGAAGAATAGAGGTTGATGATAAAGCTATTATTAACTGTAGAGCAGATTTAAATCAGTTAGTGCCATTTAAATATGACTGGGCATGGCAGAAATATTTGGACGGATCAGCAAATCACTGGATGCCAGAAGAAGTTCCAATGCATGATGATATCAAGCTATGGCAAGATTCAAAAGGTCTTACAGAAGACGAAAGAAAAATAGTTGAAGTTAACCTAGGGTTCTTTTCAACTGCTGATTCATTGGTAGCAAATAATCTTGTGTTAGCTGTATATAGGCATATTACTAATCCTGAGTGTAGGCAGTACTTATTGAGGCAAGCTTTTGAGGAAGCTATTCATACTCATGCATATACATATTGTGTACAATCTCTTGGGCTAGATGAAAGCAAAATCTTCAATATGTATAGAGAAGTCCCAGCTGTTGCAACGAAAGCAGAATGGGCATTACCGTTTACTCAAAGCCTTGGTGATCCACTTTTTAAAACAGGCACGCAAGAAAATAATCAAAGACTACTACGTGATTTAATTGCATTTTATGTAGTATTTGAAGGTATATTCTTTTATGTGGGTTTTACACAAATACTATCCATGGGTAGAAGAAATAAACTTACCGGGATTGCACAACAATTTCAATATATACTTAGAGATGAATCTATGCATATGAACTTTGGAATAGATGTTATTAACCAAATTAAATTAGAGAATCCAGATTTATGGACAGAAGCTTTTCAAGCTGAAATGATTGATTTAATTAAGACTGGAGTTGAGCTTGAAACCAGATATGCATACGATACAATGCCAAAACCAATACTTGGAATGAATGCTGTGCTATGTGAAGAGTATATTAAATTTATAGCAAATAGAAGATTTGTACAAATTGGTTTGCCGGAGCAGTACCCGGGTGCAAAAAACCCATTTGAATGGATGTCTGAAATTATGGATCTTAAAAAAGAGAAAAATTTCTTTGAGACCAGAGTTACAGAGTACAAAGTTGGCGGCCAGCTAAAATTTTAATACCACGAATAAAGAGATTATTTTTTAATTAAAATAATCTCTGTCTGTTCTTTTGCTATTAGTTTAATTACAGAAAATATTGTAAGCGCAAATATGACTGTTGATATCAAAGACTCATCAAAGAATGGAATGCCAGCTGTATAGCATGTAATTAATCCCGACATATTAAATGAATACATAGAACTTGATAGCCATACGCCAAAATTACTTATGATAAAAAATATTGTGGGTGAAACTAGAGATGTCAAAAGTACTGATTTTGTATTAAGAGTATTCATAATAATAGGACTCACTAATCCTATAACAACATATGCACTATATACAAAAACCATGGAAGAATAAATTCCTATATATAGATCGCTAGTAACTTGCGATATTAAAATTATAAAGATTCTCAGGAGCTTATTTTTAATTAAATAACCAGCGAACATAATTAGAGCTATTGTTGCTGTAAAATTAGGAATTTCAGTAATCATACGAGATAGCACGAGTAATAAAAAAATTATTATAGGTATAAGCAAATTAATTCTCATTATTAGAAACTCCTGGACACACTAAAACTATAAGACCTACCTTCACTATTATAATTATGTGCCTTCCTATATTTTTTATCAAAGATATTATTAAATTTAAGTTGAATATCATATTTTTCACTTTTCCTTAAAAACATAGCATTAATACTAGTATAGCCACCTAATTTATCATTATCGTAAATAGAGTTATCACTATTTGTTTCAGATATTGATGATAGGCTAAATATATTATTTAAATCATAATTATAATTAATTCTCCCAACGAATTTGCTAGAAGGCCTTCGTGACAGCTTAACATTATTTGTTATATCCCTGGCATTTATAAAACTATAGTCTAATGAATAATTAATTTTTGAATAGGTATCATAAAAGCTAAATTCCAACCCTTCTATTTTAGCCATATTAATATTTTGCATTATTGACCCATCTGATTCTATTAGATTGCTAATATTATTATTAAATAAAGTTATGATAAGGCCAGAATTATCATTTATTTTATATTTCAAACTAATCTCTCTTGAAATAGATTCTTCGGGCTCTAAATTTGGGTTACCCTCATAACCAAATAAGTCCGTACCATCTGGCGATCGAAATGACTTACCTATGCCAGCAATTATTTTTGAATTGCTAGTCAAATTATATCCAATATTAAAGTTACCAGCTAAAAAACCACCATATTGACTATGATTAATGTATCTTGACCCAATATTATATAATGCATCACCCATATAATATTCTGATTGAGCATAATACTCTGTAGTTATATTGCTTTTATTAAATCTTGTCCCATAGGAGAGTTCATATAATGTTTCATTTGTATACATCATCCCTAGTAATGTATTGGCTCCATTCAGATTATAATAATTTTTTTCTAATTTAATTTGGTAATTTTCAGTATGAGTATAATCGGTTGCACTAAATGCATTCTGATTTATTTTATTTTGTTTATGAATTAAGACTATAATAGATTCTGATTCAATATATTTTTTGTTCCATGATAGTTTTATATGAGCATCTTTATGATCTTGGTTTAAATTACTACCAAAACTATCATACTCTGTATTTCCATCACTTTGGTAAAAATTAATATTAAATAAATTATTATTTTCATTAAAAAAATAGTTAATATCTATGTTCTTATTTTCATAACCATGATTTTTTGTAGAAGTAACTTTAGCTTTATAACCATTAGTTTTAGTACTCATGAAATTAACCATTATATTATGATTTTTATAACTAAAATTTTTTTGAAAGCCTATCTTGTTAGTTTTATCTCTTCCGGTTTTAAAATATAGTTTTCCTTTGTTTGAATTGAGATCTTTTTTCAAAATAATATTAATTACACCTCCAATGGTATTTTTCCCATATAGTGTAGACATACTACCTTTGGAAATTTCTATTCTGTCTAACATTTCTACAGAGATATGTTGAATTGAAGCGACACCAAGGGTGCCTGGATTTAATTCAACTCCATTAATTAAAACTTTTGTATGATTGCTCTCTGTACCTCTCATAAATATTGATTTAGTCTGGCCATATCCACCATTACTTCCAATATTAATAGAACTAGAGTGACTTAAGATTTCATCAACAGTTGAATATCCTAATAATTCTATATCAGCAGAAGTTATAACTTCCACAGAACTGAGAGAGTCAAAAATTGTTGTACTTCTTGATTCTGGACTCACTAATATTTCGTTAAGATTCGATTCTGAAAACACTAGACTATTTGATAATAGTAAACTCACTAATATGATTATATTTCTAGTTTTTAACATTCTGTTCCTCTGGAAAAGGACACAGATATGCGGTAGATCACCATGGCAATGGTAAATATACCCACTATAAAAGCATCCGCCGCTTTTTGGGTTTAATCTCATCTTGTTGGCATTCGGGCTATTATACCGTTGCGGGGGCAGCGTCAGAATTTGTTTACTGACTTTCCCAACTTCATGAGTGAGTTAATTTTTAATTCCTGTACCTCTGGATAATAACATTAAAGCTAAAGAAAATAAAAATACTATAAGAATAATTATAATTGATAACGATAGAAATAGATTTGTTTCTTCTATGCCTAAGAAAGCTAGTCTATAGGTGCTAATTATATAGGCAATCGGGTTGAATATTGAAATATCCTGCCATACTTGTGGCAGTGCATCTATTGAATAAAATGTACCCCCCAGATATGTTAATGGGGTAAGTATAAAAGTTGTAACAATATTTATATCATCAAAGCTTTTTGCATAAATTGCATTGATGAATCCTGCAATTGAGAATAAAAAGGCAGTTAAAAAAGTCACGAGTATGACTAAAGGAATATTTGTAATTGGTATTTCTGTGAATAACGTAGTTACTAAATATACAGAAAACCCAACCACAAAAGCTCGCATCACACCACCTGTTACATAACCTAAAAGTATTATGTAATCCGGTACTGGAGATACCAATAGTTCTTCATGACTTTTTTGAAATCTGGAACTATAAAATGAACCAACTACATTCATATAAGAGTTAGAAATGATCGGCATTATTATCAAGCCAGGAATGATATAGTCTATATAGTTGAAACTTTCTATATTTCCTATCCTATCTCCGATAAAGTTACCAAATATGGTTATATATAAAAAAATAGTGATTACAGATGGCAAGATTGTTTGTATCCAAATTCTAGCAAATCTCACAAACTCTTTTCGCACGATGGTTTGATATGCAATAAGTAATCCATTGCTCATATCGAGATCTCCTCTTTTGTGAGATCCATGAATAATTCTTCAAGTCTATTTCTTTTACTTATGATGTTTACAACATTAAGATTATATGATTTCATTTTTTCAATTATATGCGTGACAGAGATACTATCATCAACTGTTATTTCACAAGTATTATGATCAATTCTTTTGAACAATAGACCATTAGATTTTATATCTGATTGTATTTCTTCTAAAGTTTTTACTATATACGTATGTTTCTTTTTCATGCTAAATACTTCATTCATTGATGAATTTTGTATTATATTTCCTTTATGAATTATTGCTAAATTTTTACATAATCTTTCAGCTTCTTCTAAATAGTGAGTTGTAAGTATAATTGTCACTCCTTGTCTATTAATCTCTTGAAAAAAATCCCACATTGTAAGTCTTAATTCAGTATCTACTCCAGCCGTTGGCTCATCTAGGATTAATATTTTAGGACTATGTATGAGAGCTCTTGCAATCATTAGTCTCCTTTTCATACCACCAGATAATTCTCTTGGTGTATTTTTTCTTTTATGCCAGATTCCTAATTGATTAAAAAGAGTATATATTTTTTTTTCTGCATCCTTGCGATTGATTCCAAAGTAGCCAGCTACATTTATCATTGTTTCTTCAATTGGTATAAATTGACATAAATTATATTCTTGAGGTACTAATCCAATATTTCTTTTTGCGAAATCTGGATTCTTTTTAATATTTTTTCCAAGAACATACACGTCTCCAGATGTAATTCTAACCAAAGATGAAATTATTCCTATAACTGTTGATTTACCAGCACCATTCGGCCCCAGGAAAGCGAATAAATCACCTTCTTCAACTATTAGATTTATATTTTCAAGCGCTTGCACATCATTTTTATAAATTTTGTTGAGCTCTATAATTTCTAATGCTTTATCCATAATAACAACTTAAAAAGAACTGTTTTTTCCTTAAATTCATTGACAATATTATATACTTCCGTAAACTTATCGAGTTATAACAGATAAACAACGTGCTTATCAAGTCTATAATGACAAATCGCATATGGAGATACAAATATGAGCCATACATCTTATGAAAACGCAAGAGCAAGAGTCCAACGAAGCGAGCTAGCAGTTCCGGGTTCTTCACCAAAAATGTTTGAAAAAGCATTGAATTCAACAGCAGATTTTATTTTCTTAGACCTAGAAGATGCAGTCTCTCCAAATGACAAGGTAACAGCCCGTGAGAACGTCATAAAGGCCCTTAAAGAAATGGATTGGAGAGGAAATGGTAAAACCATCTCAGTCAGGATAAATGGTCTTGATACACATTATATGTATAGAGATGTTGTCGAGATTATGTGTCAAGCTGGTGAGTTTGTCGATACCTTGTTGATACCTAAAGTCGGCGTTCAGGGCGATGTATATATGGTTGATTGCATGGTAAATCAAATCGAACAAGAAAGAGGATTAAAGAATAAAGTTGGGCTGGAATGCTTAATAGAAACTGCTCTAGGCATGGTTAATATTGAAGAAATCGCTCAATCATCGAAAAGATTAGAAGCGCTCCATTTTGGGGTAGCAGATTATGCAGCAAGTTTGAGGGCAAGAACTGTTGTTATCGGCGGACTAAACCCAGATTATCCTGGTGATCAATGGCATCATGGTCTAGCCAAACTTGTAGCAACATGTCGCGCATATGGCTTAAGACCAATTGATGGACCCTTTGGTGACTTCAATGACCCAGATGGTTACATTAATGCAGCAAAAAGAGGAGCTGCAATTGGTATCGAGGGTAAATGGGCGATACATCCTTCTCAAATCGAGCATGCCAATAATGTTTTTTCTCCTCCTGAGAAGGAAGTTGAAAAGGCTCATAGAATTATAGAAGAGCTAGCAAAAGCCGCTGCTGAAGGAAAAGGTGCTGCACAACTAGACGGTAGAATGATAGATGCAGCTTCTGAGAAGATGGCAGAAAACATTATAAATATAAATAACTTAATACAGTCGAAGAAAAAATGAATATACACGAATATCAAGCAAAAGAAATATTAACTAAGTTTGGAGTAGCAATTCCAAAAGGCGGAATAGCATACAGTCCAGAAAATGCCAAAGATAGAGCTAATGAGCTTGGCGGTGATATGTGGGTAGTAAAAGCTCAAATTCATTCTGGAGCAAGAGGTAAAGCAGGTGGGATTATAGTATGTAAGAGCCATCAAGAAGTTTCAGATGCTGCGAATGAACTACTTGGCAAAACTCTGGTTACCAATCAAACTGGTCCTGAAGGGCTAACAGTTCAAAGAATTTATGTAGAAGAGGCATCAGACATAAAAAAGGAATATTATTTGGGTTTAGTTTTTGATAGAAGCACAGAAAGCATTATGGTCGTGGCATCATCTGAAGGTGGCATGAGTATAGAGGAAATAGCAAAAGAAAAACCAGAGACAATAATTCGTGCAAAAATTGAAGCAGCTGTTGGCATGCAAAGTTTTCAAGCAAGAGAAATTGCCTTTGCATTAGGGTTAGAAGCCAAAGCAATATCAAGATGTGCTTCAGCAATTCTTGGATGCTATAAAGCATTTGCTACTTCAGATGCAACAATGGTAGAAATAAATCCATTAGTTCTCACTGGAGATGACCATATTCTTGCACTAGATTGTAAAATGTCGTTTGATGATAATGCTTTATATAGAATTCCACAAATTGCAGAACTTAGAGATAAAACGCAAGAAGATTCTAAAGAAACATATGCTCATGATAGAGGATTAAACTATATAGCTCTAGATGGAGATATTGGTAATATAATTAATGGTGCAGGTCTGGCTATGGCATCAATGGACATGATTCAATTAGCTGGAGGCAAACCTGCAAACTTCTTAGATGTAGGTGGTGGCGCAACACCAGAAAAATTTGTTAAAGCATTTAAGCTTATATCAAGTGATCCAAATGTTAAGGTTATCTTGATTAATATTTTTGCAGGTATTAATAGATGTGATTGGGTTGCCCAGGGCATTGTTGATGCTTTAGCTCAAATAACAATTGAACAACCTTTAGTTATTAGACTTGCAGGAACAAATGTCGATGAAGGCATGAAGATCTTAAAAGATAGTAATATTGATTATATTGAAGCTTCAACATTAGAAGAAGCTGCTAACAAGGCTGTTAAAGCACTTAAAGATTTGGAGAATAAATAATAATGGCTATATTAATTAATAAAGAATCAAAAATAATTGTACAAGGCTTTACAGGAAAGATTGGAAGTTTTCATGCGGAAGAAATGATTGAGTATGGAACAAATGTTGTTGGTGGAGTCACACCCGGTAAAGGTGGACAAAAGCATTTAGACAGACCTGTTTTTAATACAGTCAAAGAAGCAGTTGAAGAAACAGGAGCAGATTGCAGTATATTATTTGTTCCACCAGCCTTTGCTGCGGACTCTGCAATGGAAGCGGCTGATGCCGGAATAAAGACTCTCGTTGCGATTACTGATGGAATCCCAGCTCATGACATGATTAAAGTAAAACGCTATATGAGACGTTATAAAAATGAAGAAAGAATGACAATGGTTGGACCAAATTGCGCTGGAGTTATTAGCCCAGGAAAATGCATGTTAGGTATCATGCCTGGTCATATATATAAAGAAGGTAATGTGGGAGTTATTGGAAGATCAGGGACTTTGGGTTATGAAGCTGCTGAACAAATGAAAAATTTAGGAATCGGTATATCAACCAGTGTAGGCATAGGTGGAGACCCGATAAATGGCAGTGCCTTCAAAGATCATTTAGCAAAATTTGAACAAGATGAAGAGACAGAAGTGATACTCATGATTGGAGAGATTGGCGGACCACAAGAAGCAGAAGCTGCTGAGTATGCGAAAGAGAATGTATCTAAGCCTGTCATTGCTTACATAGCTGGACTAACTGCACCTAAAGGTAAAAGGATGGGACATGCAGGGGCAATTGTTAGCTCTAAAGGTGAATCTGCAGCAGATAAAGTAGAAATTCTTGAAGCTGCTGGAATAACTATTGCTAAGAACCCCTCTGTGATTGGTGACACAGTAGCCTCAGTTCTTAAAAGTTAATAATAAAATGAATCCTCTAGGTCTTATTGATATAGGAGCTAACATAACTCATCCTCAATTATATAATCAATTAGACAAAGTAGTTGAGAATATGAGAAGCAAGGGAATCTCTAAAGCCATAATTACTTCCTCCAATCTTGGAGATACAAGAACAGCATTAGATATTATAAAAGCATATCCAGATTTTTTTTATACAACAGTGGGGTACCACCCTCATAATTCAAAAGATTTTTCACATGATGATATTGACTTAATTATTAAATATACAAAAAATAACAAGGTATTAGCTATAGGTGAGTGTGGTCTTGATTATTATCGAGAATATTCATCCAAAGATGACCAGCTATTTTGTTTTGAAGAACAATTGGAAGTAGCTAAGGCTATAAGGTTGCCTATTTTTTTACATGAAAGAGAAGCTCATAAGGATTTCGTTAATACACTAAAAAAACATATCTTAGACATCAATAAGAGCGTCGTGCACTGTTTTACAGGAACTAAGGATGAACTAAAAACATATTTAGACATGGGATGTTATATAGGCATAACCGGATGGATAACTGATCTCAGTAGAGGAGAGCACTTACATCATATGATAAAATATATCCCAGAAGATAAACTAATGATTGAAACAGATGCTCCTTACTTAACACCTAAAAATATACCGTTTAAAACTAATGGCGTTAACGAACCTTCACATTTAAATTATGTTGCCCAATGTGTTGCTGAATGCTTAAATAAGGATATAAGCTATATAAAAGAAATTACTATTAGTAATACTAAGAGGTTCTTTTCGATATGAGTAATAATTTTACTACTAAATTACAATTACCAAGCGGTAAAAATAATTTGCTTTTGCATTCATGTTGCGCACCATGTTCTGGCGATATCATGAAAAGATTAATAGACTCTAATATAAATTATACTGTTTATTTCTATAACCCTAACATCCACCCCCATCAAGAATATCTTCTTCGCAAGGAAGAAAATATGTCATTCTCAATTAAAAACAATATTCCATTTATTGATGCTGATTATAATCCGAGAACTTGGTTCGATCTGACGAAGGGAATGGGACAAGAACCTGAAAGAGGAAAAAGGTGCTCTGTTTGTTTTGATATGAGGTTTTTTAAAACAGCTGAGTATGCGTCTACAAATGGATTTGATATAATTTCTAGCACTCTTGGAATTTCAAGGTGGAAAGATATGAGCCAGATTAATCTATCAGGAATTAATGCTGCTTCGAAGTTCAAAGATCTTGAATACTGGACTTTTAATTGGAGAAAAGAGAATGGTTCTCAGCGGATGATAGAAGTATCAAAGGATGAGAAATTCTATATGCAAGAATACTGTGGGTGCGTATATTCACTAAGAGATACAAATACCTGGAGAGAGAAAAATATGAAACCCATAATAGAAATTGGTAAAAAATTCTACTCTCATTCAGATAAAGATACCACCGATAATTAAAAAACCTATCAAGCTTAGCCATGAGAGGAAAGCTCTATATATAATTGATTGTATAAATATAATTTTTTCTTCATCTGCATCTTTCGAGTCAATCTCTAATTTTTCATATGATGCCATTCCAACAGTGTTTATAAGAGCAATATTTGAGTCATACAAATTTTTTTCTTTTTTTGATGTCCTCCATGCTTCACTACATAATTCATAGTTAGCAACTACTGCAAATGAGAATATACATAGCCTTATAGGGATATATTCAATTATGGACAAAATGATTTTTAATTCTTTTTTAGATTTTTGATTGATTTTCATCTTGTCATTATATATGTAGTTATCTAATATAATGAATGCCAGCGAGCCAGATGGCCCTAAAATAAGAAAATAAAATAGTACTGTAAATATATTTCTTGTAGAATTATAAAATATATTTTCAAAAAATTTTCTACCCTTATGATTAGGAAGAATATAATTGAATCTTGGAGAGCTAATGTCTTTCACTTCATTCTCTTGAGAAAACTTAATTTCTTCTACTTTTCTATTAAACTCGCTAGGTTTTAAGCAATAAAGAAGTACTGTCAAATCTAGAATAAATGTAAATATACTATGAAAATAATTATCTATTACATATGTTATTAATGAATAGAGCACGATTACAGCAATAGGAAAAACTAAGTAAATATAATATTTATCATATATATATTTTTTTACTAATGTTTTATATTTTTCAAATGTAATACTTATAACTGTAGTATTCTTCATATGTGATATCGGATCATATACATATTCAAGAACTAAAGCAAAAAATATTAGTAAAGCTGTAATCATCTTTTAACCTTTAATTTTATCCCATTCAAAGAATTTTCCAGGATCCTCTTTTCTTTCTGGTGAAACCTTATTATGACCTATTATGTTATCGTCTACAATTTCAGGATAGAAAGTCTTTGTTGTTTTAATAATTTCTTTTAATTTATTATACTGTTCTTCAGTAAATGATGAGTTTGATGTGCCTTCTAGCTCAATTCCAATAGAAAAGTCATTAAAATTCTCCCTCCCTTTATATTTTGAGATTCCTGCATGCCAAGCTCTCAAGTTTAAAGGAACAAATTGTATTATTTTGCCATCCCTTTTGATAAATAAATGTGCTGATACTTTAAGATCTTTCAATGAAACAAACGATTTATCTTCAGAAATATCCAAATTATTTGTAAATAGGTTGCTAACATTATCATTGTCATAAACGCCTGCTGGCAAACTTATACAATGTATGATTATCGTATCAATGCTTGTATTATCTGGCCTAGAGTCGTAATTATCTGAAGGAAGATATGTAATACCCTCTATTAAGTGAGAATTTCTATTAATTTTAAACATTTTTTATATAAGAACTCATCATTCGCTGATATCATGTTAACTATTCCTAATTATGCCAAACTTTTTAATTAATACAGATATAAAGTTACAAAATATCATTAAAGACCTCAAGTCTTCAAGTGCAATAGGTCTGGATACAGAATTTATTAGAGAATCTACTTATTATCCAATCTTGGCTTTATTACAGCTCAGTGATAAAAAACATACATACTGCATAGATATACTTGCATTAAATAATAAAGAACTAGTCATAGATTTATTAAAAGATAAAAATATTGTTAAGATAATTCATTCTTCTAAACAGGATCTTGAAGTTTTAAATCATTATTATGGATGTTATCCTGAGAATATATTTGATACACAATTAGCTGATAATTTTATTAACCCAGAAATAAGTATCAGTTATTCGAATCTTGTAAAAAGACACTTTAGTGTTTTACTTAAAGAAGGTTCATGGAGAACTGACTGGCTCAAAAGACCTATTTCAGATGATAAAATTGAATATGCTGGAAATGATGTAAAGTATTTGATAGGTCTATATGAGATA
>Ga0257115_1000672_pt1 | contig 28046 bp, 32 predicted proteins | sample SI112_100mmetaG_FD_194465 | JGI IMG/M metagenome (GOLD analysis project Ga0257115, IMG submission 194465) | Marine microbial communities from Saanich Inlet, British Columbia, Canada - SI112_100m | ecosystem: Environmental > Aquatic > Marine > Inlet | place: Canada: British Columbia | collected...
GGATCTGAAGGTCTTGGAATAAAAGATCATATTTTACAAGGTCTTTATGGTAATATTATAATCGAAAGAAGTTCTCCAAGCCCAAACATCGATAGATACATTCCAATCGTGATGGCAGAAATAGGCCACGATGTTGAAAGAATGGAAAAAGGTCCGGTACCATACTTTATCATGAATGGTAAGGGTATGCCAGGTGGAGAAAAAGCTCTTGAAGAAATTTTTGCAGAACAAGGATTTGATGGAGTTGCTTCACAATTCAATTACACATTACCAGTCTACAAAGCAAAGGTTGGAGAGACAGTTGAATTTGTCGTTACAAACCTAGGGGATCAGATACATTCATTCCATCTACATGGAAATAAAATGATTTCAAGTTCAAATAATATAGGATCTACAATTACATCTCAAACATTTCCTCTTGTACAGGGAACACTTGAATCATTTGTTATCAAACCAGACAAACCAGCTGTTTGGTTATTCCATTGCCATGTTGTTAGTCATGCTGATGCAGGAATGATAGGTCTATTCATAGTTGAAGAATAACTCTTCACTTTTTTATTTTTTATATTGAATATTGTATAGTATTTTGATATCTAAAATGAAAAATCAATCCTAGGAATGGACATAATCATTTAAATTCATAAAAGAAACTACAATGCATGGAATATAGAAAAGTCAAAGTATTCATTCCAATCTTAGTATTTACTATTTTATTAGTTTCATTTTCAACAAATTTTGCAAATGCAGAAACAGTTCCAGAATGGGTAAAAAATACAGCATTATGGTATGGCGAAGGAGTTGTTTCAGAATCAGAATTTCTTAATATGATAAAATTTCTGATTCAAAATGATATCATAGTATTAGAAAATGAGGTCGTTACACCAGTAGTACAAGTTAATGCAGAAATAATAATTCCTAATGGGAACTTTGATGTTTCAAGCTCTGCATTTTATCTCCCATTAAATCTAGAAACCCCAATAGGAACTACAGTGATATGGGCAAATGAAGATACAGTTCCACATACAATTCAAAGCCAAGATGAATTTGGAAAAGTAAGTGCATTATTCAATAGTGCTCCATTAAACACAGGAGACAGATTTGAATTTACATTTGAAGAAGCAGGGGTTTACAACTATTTTTGTTCATTCCATCCATGGAGAGTTGGAGTAGTTACAGTAAAGTAATAATAAAATCAAATTTTCAAAATTTAATAAAATAAGAAGGAAATTGGAAATAGTTATTTCTTTGACTTGTTGAGAAATGCGGTCATTCGTTCTTCTCTATCAGGATGTGTAAAGCAGTTTCTCCAAGCAAGAAGTTCAATTGCAAGACCAGTGTCAAGATCTGCATTTCTTCCTTTATTGATTGCAACTTTAGACATTTGAACTCCCATGATAGAATTGCCAGCAATTTGTTGTGCCATTTTCAAAGCTTCTTCTTGTAATGATGCAAGAGGAACTACTTGATTGACTAGACCAATTTCTTTGGCTTCATCCGCTTTGACCATTTTGCCAGTGTAAACGAGTTCTTTTGCTTTTGCTATTCCCACAATTCTCATTAATCGTTGTGTTCCACCCCAACCTGGAGGGATTCCAATTGTTACTTCTGGTTGACCCATTCTAGCAGTATCTGCTGCTATTCGGATATCACATGACATTGCAAGTTCACAACCTCCACCTAGAGCAAATCCGTTTACGGCTGCAATAGTTGGTTGTTTTACTAATTCAACAGTTGAGGTAACAAGTTGTCCAGTTTTTGCATATGCAACTGATTCATCTGCAGAGATTTTTGACATATATTCAATATCTGCACCAGCAGAAAATGCCTTTTCTCCTTCACCAGTCAAAATGATAACTTTGACATTATCATCATGATTTAGCCCTTCAAAAGTTTTGATTAGTTCGTTTGCAACATCAATATTCATAGCATTGAGTTTGTCAGGTCTGTTGATTTTGACCGTACAAATGCCATCAGAAGTAGATGTGGTAACTAGTGACATAATAATTTGGAAATAGATATCTGAATTAAATGTTCTCTATTTTTTAGAAATTTTTCCCCATTGAGCTAATGCAGAGGCAGCTGCAATCCAAGTTCTAAGGTCTTGATAAACTGGAACATTGTGTTTTTCAATTAATTTTATCATTTTTTCAGTATACGGACCACCATTACCTCCAGCGAGAATAGGTTTCTTCTTTTTCTTTGAGAGATCAGATAGATATCCAACTATTGTTTCTTCTAGCGGATCATCTTGGAAGACAAACCATGGCATTGCAATATCAATATTATTTTCATCTAAGAATTGTTGAATGACAAATCTATAATCATCTGCAGTTGCACCACCACCAACATCAGCAGGATTACCATTGTGAATAGGAACCGTTGCTGGAAAATGATCCTTAATGTTTTTTGTAATTTTTGGAGATAGTTTTCCGATTGTAAGACCTAATCTTTCTAATTGATCAATTCCACCAATCATTGGACCAGCACCATTACTTGTCATTGCAACACGATTACCCTTTGCAGGAGGTTGCCATGCTAGTGCCTTTAAGACTCCAACTAGTTCTTGATAACTGTCAACTGAAATAATTCCTGCTTGTTTGAATGCACCCATAATCATTGCATTTGAGCCTCCTAGAGAACCTGTATGTGATGCAGCTTGTTTTGCACCTGCAGCAGTTCTTCCACTCTTCCAAATTACGATTGGTTTGTTTTTCTCTTTCATTACACGTTTTGCAGTATTGATGAATTTTCTACCATCACCAAATCCTTCAACGTATAATCCAATTACTTTAGTTTGAGGATCATTTGCAGCATACCATATCATATCTGCTTCATCAACATCAGAACGATTACCAAAACTGATCATTTTTGATAAACCAAACAAATCAGCACTCTCTAACATACTAATTCCCATGGTTCCACTTTGTGAGAAAAATGCAACAGGGCCAAGTTTTGAACGAACCATTCTTTCTTGTCCTTGGAATGCACAATCAAGTCTATTTGCAGCGTTAAACATTCCAATACAATTAGGACCAATGACACGGATTTTGTGTTTAATGGATAGTTCTTTCACTTCAGCTTCCATTGCGGCTCTGTCACCACCAAGCTCTTTACCACCACCTGAAACGATTACAACATTGTGAATTCCTTTCTTTGCACAAGTTTTCATTATTGGGCCACATAATGAAAGATCAATACAAACAACAACCAGATCAACTTTTGCAGAAATTGCATCTAATGATGGATAGCATTTGATACCAAGAATTGATTTTTGTTTAGGATTAATTGGATATACTTTACCTTTGTAATCTTGTTTTCCAAGTGCATCTAATACAGAATTACCAATCTTTCCAGGGGTTGCAGATGCACCAACTAGTGCAACTGATTTTGGAGTAAAGAAAGACTCCATTGACGTAATGTTTGGTTTTACTTTTGAGATTGAATTCTTTGTGAATTTATTATTTAGAATAATTTTTGCGTCAACTACAAAATGTGATTTTGGATAAACGATTACTGGATTAAAGTCGATACTGTTAATGTAATCAGCATTATCTACGCCTAATTTTCCAATTTGAACTAACATTTTGGCAACCATGTTTAGGTCAACTGGTGCACTTCCACGGAATCCTTTGAGAAGTTTAGAACCTTTGAGTTCGTTTATCATTGATTTTGCATCAGATGTGGTAATTGGTAGCATTCTAAATGCAACATCTTTGAAAACTTCAGTCATTACTCCACCCAATCCAGCCATAATCATTGGGCCAAATTGCGGATCATTTTGAATACCTACAATAAGTTCAACACCTTTTGGAACCATTTTTTCCAAAAGAATTCCTTTAACTTCAACACCTTTCTTTTTAGAAAGACGACCATACATATCGGTAAATGTCTTTTTTACATCAGCGACATTATCAATTCCAACTTTAACTCCACCAACATCAGTTTTGTGTAAAATTTGTGGAGACACAACTTTCATTACAAGAGGAAATCCAATTTTTTTTGCTTGTTTTACTGCATCTTCTGCAGAAGTGGCAAGAGCATAAGGTGGAACTTTAACACCATAAGTTTTGAGAATAGATTTGGATGTTTCTTCAGTGATGACTTTGTGACTTGTTTGAATTGTTTCTTCAAAAATTTTCTTAACAGCAGCCATCGTTCGATCGATTAACTCAAAACTCAATATATTAAACTTTGGTCAAAGTTCAAATGATGATTTAAAATTGTTGTAAAAATTCTTCATATTTGATTTTACAATTGAAATATTTTCATTAATTTCTGAACGAATTTTTTGTGGATCGATATACGGTATTTTTTTCAATTTTTCCTCAGTATTATCAAGCCACAAATTCACCATCTCATTATTTACCTCTAAATGGAATTGTAGACCAACTGCAGATTTGTATTGAAATGCTTGGTTTGGATAATGCTCAGATGAGGCTAATCGGACAGCATTTTGAGGTAAATCAAAGGTATCAGCATGCCAATGAAATACAGTAAATGGATTTTTGAATCCCTTAAACAAGGGGGAATTATTACTAATTTTCAAATCGTTGTAAAATCCAATTTCTTTTTTAGGACCACTATACACTTTGGCACCAAAAGTTTTTGCGATTAATTGAGAACCTAAACAAATTCCAAGTACAGGGATATCTTTCTCAACAGAATTTTTGATAAGTTGTTGTTCTGCTTGAAGATATGATAAATCATCATTTACACTTTCAGGTGCACCTAAAATCACAACTAGAGAGAAATCTTTGTCTGGAAGTTTTTCATGTTTTGCATTAACAGATGTAATTTCAAATTCATCATTTTGTAAAAGTTCACCCAAATATCCAGAGCCTTCTATTCGTGTATTTTGTACAAGAAGTACATCAGACATTTTTTTTAAACGTCTAGTCCTTTGACTACCCACTCAAGACTTCGGAGTACTCCTTGATAGTATTTCATGGCATCCATAGATTCAGTTTTTACTAGTCTTTCTTCAATTACTTTTCTATATTCAGCAATTTCTAATTCAGTTTTCATCTTACACAACAAATTATTTGGAAGTAAAAATATGCTCTGTTTTAATATGTTAGAATTAATCATAGAGTATGCTGGTATCAGAACAAGAAATTTTAGAATTAAAAGAATTCATTTTTCAATTAAATGCCATAGAAAATGGTGTTGTGATAGTTGAAGGAAAACGAGATTCTAATGCATTAAAGAATCTTGGATATACCGGAAAAGTTTTAGAATTTCATCGATTTACGGGCATGATAAATTTTACAGATTCTGTAGCAAAATATGAAAGACTGATAATTCTTTTTGATAGAGATAAAAAAGGCAGGCAACTAACTGAAAAAACAATTCAACTGTTACAAAGAAGAACAAAGATTGATCTTACTTTCAAAAGAAGATTGCAAGAAATCACTAAAGGGAAAATTAAATTTATTGAGCAGTTAGTTTGTTATGAATTGTATTTAGCCTAAGATTATGGCCAAATACCTTTTTGATTAAATGCCTCTAGTACTCTTTCAACAGCTAAAACCATAGTTGCTTTTCTCATATCGATTTTGTGTTTTTTAGTAAGAGCATATGCATCCTTGAATCCTTTAGTGATATTTTTCTCCATCTTGTTTGCTACTTCATCAAAACTCCAATAGTAACCCATGTTGTTTTGAACCCATTCTAAATAGGAGATACAAACACCACCAGAGTTTGCTAGAATATCAGGAATTACCAAGATTTTCTTTTTGAAGATAATTGGATCTGCTTCGGGTAATGTTGGACCATTTGCAGCTTCTGCAATAATTTTACATTGTAGTTTATTTGCAATCTTTGCATCAATTTGATTCTCTAATGCACCAGGAACCAAAACATCACATTTAGTGGTAAGTAATTGTTCAGTTGAAATTTTTGTACTTCCAGGAAATCCAACAACGGAGCCTTTCTTTTCTTTATGTGCCAAAATTGCACTAACCTTTGCACCTTTAGGAATTGAAATAGAACCTTTAGAATCACTAACACCGATTACTTTGGCACCCATTTTTTCCAAGTATTCACCTGCAAATGTAGATGCATTACCAAATCCTTGTAAAACAACTTTGGCACCTTTAAGATTAAGTTTCAAAGTCTTTGCAGCTTCTCTTACAGTGTATGCTGCACCCAATCCAGTTGCAACGTTTCTTGCCAAAGAACCACCCATTGAAATTGGCTTTCCAGTAATTACACCCGGAGAATATTTGTTACCGTTTAGTTTGCTAAATGTATCCATGATTTGTGTCATCTCTTTTCCTGTTGTATAGACATCAGGGGCTGGAATATCTTTTTGAGGTCCAATAATTTCAGAGATTTTGTATGCAAATCCTCTGGTTAGTCTTTCTAGTTCATCGTCACTTAGTTTTTCAGTTTTTGGATTAACATAGATTGCACCTTTACCTCCACCTAATGGAATATCAACAATTGCGCATTTCCACGTCATCCAAGAAGAAAGTGCCATGACTTCTCGCTCCATATACTGTACACCACCTTCAGGATTAAAGTAACGAATACCACCTTTGTATGGACCACGGTCATTGTTGTGTTGACTTCTAAAACCTGTGAAAATTCTAATTTTACCATTATCCATCTTTACTGGAATTTTAACTCTCAAAACTTTATTTGGCATTGCCAAATATTCTCGTAATTCTTTATCTTTGATACCAAGAATATCACATGCATCATTAACCTGTTTTGTAGCATTAGCAAATGGATCATGCTTTACCAAGATGTTTGTTCTAAATGATTTCATTTTATATAAGTTTGGTTGAAAATTGATGATCGCAAATTCGCAACATCACATTATAGATAGACTTTCTTTTGATTCATTTTTCTATCCAACTTGTCAATTGCTTCATCTAGTGCACCAATGTTAATTTCAAGAAAATTTGACAAGTGAAATATTGCACCATATTTTTCTCCAATTTTAGAAATCATGTTATTTTTTTGTAGTACCTTCATGTGATGTTGAACTGCTTTGTAATCAAGATCAAGGGCTTGTGCCAATTGGTGTGTGTTGTATGGTTTTTCAAGGAGACACATAACAATTCGTAATCGTGTAAGTCCACCCCTAGTGCTGGTAAATAAGAAAAATAGTAAATTTCTAGTCTGTTTATCAGGCTTTCTTGCATCAGAAACCTGTTTTGATCTGATAATTTCTTTGAATTCTAATAGTTGATCTGTCATGCTTTCTGAAAATAATTAGATGTTTTTTACTTAAAACCATATTTCCATATCTTTTCCATATTCAGGCAAGACAATTACCCTTAAATTGACTGAGGATGGACTCGTGATATTATGATGGCATCCCGCGGTTATGATATGACTCCTACAATGTATTCTCCAGATGGTAGAATATACCAAGTCGAATATGCAATAGAGACTGTAAAAAGAGGAACTTTAGCAATTGGAGTGTCTACCAAACAAGGTGTTGTTATGGCAGTAGAAGAAAAACCAAGAACATTACAAACTAAAAATATTACACAGAAAATTTTCCAAGTTGATTATCATATTGGCGTTGCAGCAGCAGGGTACATTCCAGATGCACGTGTTCAAGTAGATGGTGCAAGATTCTTCTCACAAGGGAACAGAATGACATATGATGAATCAGTTGAAATTGCAACAGTTGCCAAACATTTAGCAGATCAAGCTCATCAATTTACACAATACGGAGGGGTGCGTCCAAATGGAGTAGCCATGATTATTGCAGGAGTTGATCAAAAAGGAGAGGCAATCTATGTTATAGATCCTAGTGGAACTTATGTACAATATTCAGCAATTGCAATTGGTGCAGGAGCAGATGATGTAAATGAGTTTTTAGAAAAATATTACAATAAAGATATGAGTTTAGAAGAAGCAGCAGCATTAGCTATTGCAGCAATTAATCTCAAAGTAGATAAAAAAGAAGGAGTCGACAATGTCAAAATGGCAAAAATTACATCAGAATCTAAAGTGTTTGAAAAAGTTCCTGAATCAGACTTGCAAAAATATTCTCAAAATGTATCAAAATTTTCTCAAGAATAGTAACTTGAAAACTATTCAAACAAGTATACAAAGATGATAAGATAATGGGTTTAGGAAGTTACTGGGGAGAAGTGATGGATGTACTTCGAGAAATCATCCCAGTTTATGATAAAGTAAATTCCATAATTTCTTTGGGTAAAGATGTAGAACATAGAAATCGTGGAATCTCCCAAAGAGTAGTTCCAGGAAATAAAATTCTAGATGCAGGTTCTGGTTTTGGTAACATGTCAAAAACTGCACTAAAACAGACAGACGGGAAAATTTCAATCACACTTTATGATCCACTAGTCCCCATGCTAAAAAATACCAGTACTCATTTTGAAAAAATACCAGATATGGCAAACGGTGTTTTTGAACACATTCCATTTAGAGATGAAGAATTTGATGCCGTCTTGTGCGGATATTCATTAAGAGATGCAATTAATTTAAGAATTGCAATTTCTGAAATCCACAGAGTTTTGAAAAAAGATGGAAGATTTGTTATTGTTGATTTAGGAAAACCAGATGAATTATTTTTCAGAATAGGAGTTTCATTTTATCTGAAATTTATTTTACCAATACTTGCATTTGTAGCAGGGGGTAGATTAGGATTAAAGTTTGGAAAATTATATGGTACGTACAAACGATGGCCAAAAAATAAAAAACTTGAAAGTTTGTTGTTAGAAAAATTCTCCAGAGTAGAATTTGAGAAAGATCTTATGGGCGGAGCAATAATGGTTGCAGCTTTCAAATGAATAGAGTTCTGATACTAGTTAACATTACAGGATTAATCATAGGGATTTCTTATGGATTACATGGACCAATACTACCAATTTTTGCAAAGAATGTAATTGGTGCAACATATACAGAATTGGGACTAATTGGATTAACGAGTTTTATTCCATACATGTTCATTCCACTCTTTGTAGGAATTCTTCTTGACAAAATCAATAATGGGTATCTTCTTGCGTTAGGAGCTGCGATTAATTCTGCATCAATTTATCTTCTATCAATAGTTCAATCAGTTCCAGAGATAATGGGAGTTAGAATTATGACTGGTGTGGCACATGCATTTTTTTGGCCTCCATGTGAATCCATCATATCTAATGAGAGTACGGAGAAAAATAGGGTAAAAAACATCTCATGGTTTACAATGTTTTTTGTGATTGGATTTATGGTAGGTCCATTACTAGGAACTGCATTTCTTGAAGGTTTAGACATAACATATAGAATATTATTCCAAATTGCAGCATTCATTTTAGCTGCTGCAATAATTACTTCACTTTTAGCCTCAAGAAAAAGTATCAAAAATCATCATGAAAGATTTTCATTTTCTTCAATTAAGGAAATGAGGAAATTTCCAGAAGTAATAATTTTGTTAATTTTTTGTACATCATCTTTTGGAATAATCCTCACCATTTATCCAGCATTTCTAAACGATAATGGAATGACTGCCACAGATATTTTATTATTGTATTTTGTTTTTGGGATTGCACGTGTTGCATCACTTGCATTGGCAAGTAAATTTGCAAGAAAAACTAGTCAGACTTTGATTGCTGCAACAATTGCAGTATCTATAGGATTGGGAATATCAGTAATCGCGGATTCTATTGTCACATTTGGAATTGCGTTAGTTTTGATGGGATTTGGATTCAGTATATTCTTTCCATTAACTTTAGAGATAATTTTGAGTAAGACTAGAAAAGGTATTTCAGGCAAAATCATTGGAGCATATGAAACAGTTTTTGGAATGGGTTGGGCCATAGGACCAACCATCGGAGGTCCAATTACACAATCATTTGGAAATGAGACACCGTATTTGGTGTTTGGAGTAATAGGGGTAGGGATAACAACACTAGCAATTATTTCTAGAAAGAAACTAGAACCACAAAAAGTTGTGTATTAGATATCCATTGTGCCACGTTTTTTGGAGCAGATATCAAGTGCATCAACAATATCAGTTACAAAGACTTTACCATCACCCTTAGTTCCAGTACAAGCAACATTTGCAATTGCATCTATGACTTCATCTAATTTAGGATCATCAACAATACAGATAACTAAATCTCTGCTAAAGTATTGGCCAACTAAAGGAGCCTCTTGTGCGCCTTGTCCTTGAACTTGATGAACTGTTACACCGCCAACACCACATTTTTTGATCGCAGCAATGACTGCATCTTTTGTTGCAGGTTGAATGATCGCTTCAATTTTCTTCATAGAATTAATTAAAATTGAATTTATTTAAATCAATAACTACTTTTCATTTATGATACTCAAGAAATGAATTATACAGGCATGAATACAGACATTACGTTTAATTTTAAATAAAAATATTTCACAATATGCTAGATAATTCATTAAACATAGCTGGAAGCGAATGGCTGATTATTGTTTTTGTTGCATTAATTTTGATTTTAGGAACAGGAAGACTCCCAGGAGCTGCAAAAAAACTTGGAAAAGCAGTTAATGAATACAATAAAGCAAAAAATGAAATTCAAGAACAAATCAAAGATGTATCAGAACAAACACCAACAATATCAGGACCAGTTGATACAGAGAGAAAGAAATTAGAAACAATAGCAAAATCAATTGGAATAAAATATGAGGGAATAACAGATGATGAACTTCGAGAAAATATTTCTACAAAAATAGGTCAAAAAAAAGTAGATGAATCAAAAAAAGAGTAAAAAATTAATCTGATTTTTTAATACGATACATGTTTTTGTCAAGTCGTTTTTTTGCAAATTTATAGTAATCAGGAACAATTTCAAATCCAAGAAATCGTCGTTTAAGGGATTTACTTACAACTGCCACCTGTCCTGAGCCAAGAAATGGATCAAAAACAATATCTTTTTTTTCACTTGAATATTCTAACAATTTTTCAATTATTTCAAAAGGGAGTTTAGTAGGAGTTTTTTCATCACCAGTCCAATATTCTCTTTTGATATCCCAAACGTCTTCTTTATCTCGATAGTGTAAACTACGTCCATCTTTTGTTTTTTCATCTTTTTTGAATCTAGAAAATGGGAAGAATTTTCTCTTTTTATCATCTTTACAAACATAAAGACAGTGATAATGAGAAGTTACAAATTTCTTTTTTGTTACCACACCAAACTGATATTTCCAAATTACGTGATTAATTGTAGTGAATCCAACATCATCTAGCGCTCGTAAAATATCTTTAAGATTATTCCAACCAGAAAAAACATACATGCTTCCAGAGTCTTTTAAAATTCTAAAAACTTCACTCATCCACGCAAATGTGAAATCATAATAGTCCTCAGGCTTTATTTCATTATAGCCTGTAAGTACTCTAGATGAGGTTCTGTTATAATTTGCCTTTTTTGCCTTAAAATTAATTGCAAATGGAGGATCAGTAATGACTAGATCAATCTTATTTTTTGGAATGGATCCCATTCCTTCAATACAATTTTGATTGTAAATTTTGTTAATTTCAATTTTCTTCATTTTTAAATTCAAAATCATTATCCATCTTAATAATGTCATGGATCAGTACTATCGCGTAACAATAAATCACCAGAGATTTTACAGAGAATAGATCTTGAAATTCTCGTGTCCAAAATGTAAATCAAAAATTGAAATTCAAAAAACATTTAACAAAAAAATGCATGTATCTTGTACAAAATGTGGCATTGAAGATTTGTTAGAATTTTCAAAAAATATCGATGAAGTATTTTTAGAATTTCTTTCAAGATTTGATAAGGGATTAGTTACAGAGAAAGGTCTTGCTAAAGGACTAAAAGAAGAAGGAATTGTCAGAAGTGAAAATGAAATTAAACAAATGATTGGAGATAATAATCCTGACAAGATTACTGAAGAGATTTTATTTTCAAAAAAAGACTATATTTCAGAATACAAAGTTTTAAAGAATTCTGAGCCTAAAATGGGCTGTAAAATTGAAGATTTGGGATTAGATGAATCAATTTCAAACCACCTAAAGGAATTAGAAATAAAACAATTTTATAAATTTCAAGAAGAATCAATTCAAGAAATCATATTTGGAGAGAATGTTGTAATTGAAGCGCCAACTGCATCAGGAAAAACAGAGGCATTTTTGATTCCAGTAATTCAGAGGATAAAAAAAGAAGCAAGTAAAGGAAATGTTTTTGCAATTTTTGTTTATCCAACAAAAGCATTGGCACGTGATCAATACCCAAAAATACAAAAATTTTCTGAAGAAATTGGGATAGATGTTAAAGTTTTTGATGGCGATACAAAAATTGAGGATAGGCGAGAAATAATTGATAATCCACCACAAATCATAATAACAAATTTTGATATTTTACATTATCATCTTTGGCATCAAACAAAATTTTCATCATTACTAAGTTCAACAAAAATTTTAGTAGTAGATGAAGCCCATGTGTATTCAGGGATTTTTGGATCAAATGTACACTACATCATAAAAAGACTCAAAAGGATTTGTAGTGGTAAATTACAATTTGTAGCAGCATCAGCAACATTAGATAATGCAAAAAAATTCTGTCAGCAATTATTTGGTGAAAAAATGCAAGTCATTCACGGTTCTGGAAAAAAAGGTCAAACAGATTTTGTCATGTTGTTTCCATCACTTCGAACTCAAAGGGCATTAATGGTAGAACTCACAAAAAAATTAACAGAAAAAAAACACAAAACAATGGTGTTTAGTAATTCTCATCTAAATTCAGAGCTAGTAGCAATACAGGCAAAAAAACAAAAAGTCAACATCAAAGTACACAGAGCAGGCTTAATGGTGAATTATAGAACAGCAGTAGAAAAACAGTTCAAAGAAGACAGTTTACAGGCAATTTCATGCACACCTACCCTAGAATTAGGTATAGATGTGGGAAATGTAGATTGTGTAATTTCATCTACCATACCAGTAAATAGATTAATTCAAAGAATTGGCAGAGCTGCAAGGAAAGGACAAAGAGGGTATGCATTTCTAGCCCTAGGAAATGATCCAATTTCCCAATATTACAAAAATCATCCTGATGATTATTTTGAGGACATTGAAAAAACATACATCGATCCCTTGAATCCATTTGTAGAAGAATTTCAGGTATTGGCAATGGCATGTGATAGACCAATATCAAAACATGAATTAAAAGAACATCAAAAAACAATAGATCACCATATTGAGAAAGAGAATCTCCAAGTTGTTAATAATAGAATAATTCCAAATTTTGATAAAATTAATTCAATGTTAAGTGAATACAGTATTAGGGGAATTGGAAACTCTATAGATATTTTCCTAAATGAGAAAAAAGTAGGAGACAGGGTGTTACCAATTGCATTAGAAGAATTACACAAAGATGCAATCTATTTTTTGGCAGGTATTCGTTACAAAGTAAAAGAATTTGATTATCCAAAGAAAAATTTTGCCAAATTAGAAAGAATACCTAGAGATTATCCATACTATACAAAGTCACTTACAGAAGAATGGCCAACAATTGAAACAGTATTTGAAAGTAGAAAAGCAAATGGCATAGAAGTGGCATTTTGTAAATTACACATCCAAAAGAAAGTCCATGGTTATGTCAACATAGAATTAGGACAAGAAATAACTCAAGGTGAAAAAATAATACTGGATACTCCATTAGAATATGATTTTATCACCAAGGGAATTGTATTCCATGCGCCAAGACCACTAAAAACTATCAAAGAAGCAGAAGATGAGGAATATGTAGAAGCCAGTGGATATCATGCAACAGAACATGTTGTAATTGAAGGAAGTAATATGATAACAGGAGGAGTATCGCAAGATTTAGGAGGCATTTCATTAGGCGCATCAGGCTTGATTTTCATCTATGATGGTGCCATAGGAGGAAGTGGTGCCAGTAGAGCACTGTATGATAGATTTGAGACAGCACTTGAAAGAAGTATGTTTATTGTAAAAGAATGTCCATGCAAAAATGAGGCAGGTTGTCCAAGGTGTACATTTTCATACAGATGCGGTAACAATAACGAATATCTGCACAAATACTCTGCATTAGAAATTCTTGAGAGAATCAACAAGGGAGAGAAAACAGAGTTAGTAGATCCAATTGAAGGGGATAAACCTCTAGTATGATTATTCAAAATGGGATTAAATATAACAAGAATTTAACACAATTATGCAAAAAGTAGCTCTTGTAACTGGAAGTTCGTCAGGGATTGGATTTGAAACATCTTTAGCATTAGCAAGAAATGGATATCAGACTTTTGCAAGTATGAGAGATGTCAAAAAAGCAGTAAAAATTAAAGAAATTGCAGATAAAGAAAATCTCTCAATAGAAGTAATAGAATTAGATGTAGATAAAGAAGAATCAATTGTATCTGCAATTAAAAAAGTAGTTTCAGATGGTGGGAGATTAGATGTGTTAGTAAATAATGCAGGTTATGGAGTGTTTGGATGTGTAGAAGATACTTCAATAGATGATTTTAGAAAACAATTTGAAACTAATTTCTTTAGCATAATTAGAATTATTCAAGAAGTATCTCCAATAATGAGAAAACAAAATTCAGGAGTTATTGTAAATGTAAGTTCTGTTGTAGGAAGAATGGGATTGCCAGGATTTCCAGCTTATGTAAGTACAAAATATGCATTAGAAGGATTAAGTGATTGTTTAAGATATGAGTTAGGACAATTTGGAATCAATGTCACATTAATTGAACCAGGTGCAATCAAAACAAACTTTTTTGATTCTATGAAAATTCAAGAATCAAAATCAGATCCAAAATACAAAAAATTAACTGACCACATGTTATCAGGTCTCAAAATGATGGCACAGTTTGGTACAGAACCATCCCAAGTAGCAGAAGTGATTCTCAAAGCAATTCATGCAGATGAGATTTTACCCAGATATATCTCAGGAACGGATGCTGCCATGTTCATGGAGGCAAAAGAGGCAAAAACAGACCTAGAATTTGAGAAATACATGAGTAAGGAACTATTTCCTTCATAGAATTAGTCGTACGTTAAATTGATATACACATAGAATGAAGTTTTCATCAAAGTCCGCAATTTTAAAGTGAAAAGAAATGAAATGGAAAACGCTACAACATAATGGAATCTTGTTTCCTCCTGAGTATGAAGCTCAAGGAATTAAGATAAAGATCAAAGGGGAGTCAGTCAATCTTGATGTCAACCAAGAAGAAATGGTATACCAATGGGCAAAAAAGAAAGACACACCATATGCTCAAGACAAGGTTTTCCAGAAAAACTTTACAGCAGATTTTGCTAAAACTCTAGATTCAAAATTTAAAAAAATATCATATGAGGATATTGATTTTTCTGCAGCTTTCAAAGTGGTAGATAAAGAAAAAGATCTCAAAGAAATGATGAGTAAGGAAGAAAAAAAGAAAATTGCCTTAAAGAGAAAAGAATTACGTGAAGAATTAAAATCAAAATATGGAATTGCCATCATGGATGGAAAAGAAGTTGAAGTTGGAAACTATATGGCAGAACCTCCAGGTATTTTTATCGGTAGAGGAGAGCATCCAATTCGAGGAAAATGGAAACCGCGTGTTACTGCAAAAGATGTCACACTAAACTTGGGAAAAGAAGCTAAAGTACCAGAAGGAAAATGGGGCAAAATTATTCATGACAAAGATTCAATGTGGTTAGCGAGTTGGATGGATTTTTTGACACAAAAAAGAAAATATGTTTGGTTAGCTGATTCATCAGGATTAAAGCAAGACAGAGACAAGGCAAAATATGAAAAAGCAGTAAATCTTGCAAATGAAATTGACAAAATCAAAGATAGAATTGTCAAAGATATGAAAAGTAAAGATGAAAAAACTTATAGAATATCTACTGCATGTTATTTGATTTACAGAACTTCAATGAGGGTAGGGGATGAAAAAGATCCTGACGAGGCAGATACTGTAGGTGCCACTACCCTAAGAAAAGAACATATCAAAATTACTTCAAACACTATAGAATTTGATTTTCTAGGTAAGGATAGTGTAAGATGGCAAGAAACACTACAAGTTGAAGGTCATGATAAACAATTCCAAGAAAATCTGAAAAAAATGATTGAAAAGAAAAAACCAAAAGATGAAATTTTTGGCGATATTACTTCAAGACATGTCAATGTGTATTATTCAAGTATTGTGAAGGGGTTAACTGCCAAAGTGTTCAGAACGTATCTTGCAACATCTGTTGTTAGAAAATACCTAGTAGAGCATGATAACATGAAAGGAAAAACAGCAAATGAGAAATTATATCATGCAAAATTAGCAAATCTTGAAGCTGCTATGATGTGTAACCACAAAAGAACTATCCCTAAAACGTTTGAACAGTCATTACAAAAGAAAAGAGATTCTCTAAAAAATAGAGAAAAAGAAAAAGTATGGGAGAAAACAAAAGAAACTTTGAAAAAAGTTGAAGCATCTAAACCAAAAACTGACGCTCAAAAGAAAACCAAAGTAAAAAGGGTAAAGACACTCAATGAGCAAATCAAAAAACAAAAAGTAAAACACAAAGAACGAATTGAGAAATTAGAATTACAAATTGACTTGTCTGAAAAAACTAGAGACTATAACATTGGAACATCTTTGAGAAATTACATAGACCCTAGAATTTTCAAAGCATGGACTGATGAGGTAGGTGCTGAGTGGGAGAAATTATACACATCGGCATTACAAAAGAAATTCCTTTGGGTCAAAAATGAAAATACCAAATGGTCAGAATTTGCCAAATAGTAAAAAAATCAATTAAAATTCCATACGTAGCATTTAATTTCCCAAATTTTCAGGCATATACTGTGCCGGGGTAGCTCAGCCTGGTTAGAGTGCCAGTTCGCTTGGTAATCTCTAACGGTTCTCCAACTAAGGCAATACTCATAATCTGGAGGTCGTGGGTTCGAAACCCACCCCCGGCATACATCTAATTCATGTAAAAAAACAATGAAATAGGAAAAAAACTAACAATTTAGCATGGTATCAATAATTATTATTCCACTCACGATTGTTGCAATCGTAGGATTATCAGGATATCTTGTTTACAAATTTGTCATGTATGATTTATTGTGTAAAAGATCAGTAAATCAAACTCTAAAAAAATACAATATCCAAAAAACTCCAGCTCAAATAATTAAAGAATACTATCACAATAAGGGAGAGAAAATATCACATCAAGAAGTCCAATACCTTGAAAAAAATTACAGACAAAAAGAACCAGAACAATTTCTTACAATGTATGATGCAGTAAGAGAGAAGACTAAAGATAAAGAATAAAATTTTCTAAACTTAAGGAGACGTAGGTATTGAAATGAATGGTGTTCCGCCTTCACCAACTACAAGAGGTAATTTACCATCCCATGCTTGTGTTTTTAGCCATTCCAAATAATGTGGATTGTTTGATAATGCTTGATTAATAATTTTAATTGCTTCGGCTTCTCCTTGTGCTTCAGCGATGTTTGCAGCTGCAAGACCTTCTGCTTGGGCTGCAAGCTGTCTTGCCTCTACTTCAATTCGGATAAGATCATTTTCTGCTTTTTGTGCCTTTTGTTCTGCTTCTACTTTAGATTCAATGGCTTGTGCAAATAATGGTGAAAATTGGAAATCAGTAATTGAAATAACATCTGTATTGATATTGTATACATTAAGACGTGTTGTAATTTCAGATTCAATGTCTGCTTTAACTTGAGGACGTTTTGTGATTAATTCTTCAGCATTGTAATTAGCAGTAACTTGTTTTACTACTTCTTCTACAGCTGGTTGAATTACTCTACTCTCATATTGTAATCCAACTTCCTTGTATAGTATATGAACTGCACTTGGTGCCGGTCTATAGTTTACAGTTACTTCAGTTGAGACTGTCTGAAGATCTTTAGATGCAGAAGATGTGGATTTTACAAATTTTAGAGTTCTAACTTCCATATTTACCACAGAATCTTGGAAAGGAGTTACAAAATGAAGTCCTTCCTCTAGAGGAAGAAAAGCTGTATCAACTGCACTCCAATGAAGTAAAACACCTCTATGTCCAGATTCGACAATTTGTACAGAAGCAGATGCAACTACACCAATAATTATTAAAACAACAATTCCAATTAAAACTCCTTTTGCAGCACCTACATTTACGCTAACTTTAGGATTTTGATATTTTGACAAGTGGATATAGTTTCTAATTGCTACTATTATACCAATCTAAGATAAATTTTCCAATTTTTTTTATTTAATACGATGTGCCTTTTGTTCTTTGATTTTTGAAAGATTCAAGATACCAAATCAAATTCATCAAGAAAACGATCAATTCGTTTATCAAATTCAAGTGCCAATAAAGTGTAGGAAAAATAGTTTTATTGTCATCATATTAGAAATAATCATGGGTCTATTTACTAGAAAAAAAGAACTAGTCGTAGGCAATATTTGTCCTAAATGTGATATGGAATTTTCAGATTCTCAAAGAACAGTTCGCCATATGGAAAAAGCCCATAAATCCAAGAAAAAATTTGAATGTAATTCGTGTGGATAAATTGAACAACAAAGATATTCTAAATAAAATTTCAGGAATCATAGCAATTGTAACATTTGTTATAATTTTATCAGGATATGTAACTGAAAATGAATCATTACTAGGATTTCCAAATGCAATGATGCTCTATCTATTGATGCCTTCAGCACTAATTTGGTTTGGTACAAGAAAGAATGGATGCGGTAGTTGTAATCAAATATCTTCTGTTTCAGAACAAGACAAAGACATGAAAAATTAAATGTAGTATTTTTTAATTTTAAATGATTTGGGGGAATTTCAAGAATTTGCTGAGGCATTATTTGGTCAATTAGCAGTCGAAATAGATGAAGAAAAAGAGATCATAGGATTAGCAACAAAAGCAAGAGACAATATTGCAGGAAAAGTAGAATTCAAAAAACTAGAAGATATCGCAAATGAAATAATTCCTGATTTCAAAGGTAAAGTAGAGGAATTTCTAGGTACCAAAGTCCCAAAAAATATTGAATTAAAATTTCCAGAATTAGAAGAATTAAAGAGAATAAAGGGCAAAAAAGTATTTTCAGATGATGAATCAAAAGAATTTGTTACAGAATTATTTAATGCAGTTGCAAAAGAGAATTTCAAAAAAATTGCAGAGTTAATGCAGCAAGATACAGTAAAGTATTTTGTATATTCTACATACGCAATTCAATACATTTCAAAAATTACCACCACATATGGAGATTATCTTGATGGGGAAATTTATCTAAATAAATTCATTTTATCACGATACCCAGAAATAATATTACATAAACAGGGTGAGCCATACGAATCAAGATTTGAAAATGTAAACTCTGGATATCTTGGTGCAGTAAAAATGACAGTTTTAGAAGAATTGATTCATTCTACTCAAGATAGTCTTCAACAAATTAACATCAATGCTGCAAGACAAGTCAACAAAATCAATGAAGAGTTGGCAGGAATTATTCTATCATTAGACACAAAAGTTGTAAATGAATTATCAGAGTATTGTCAATTACAAGCAGTTCCAGATGATTTTCCATATGCCAAAAAAGCAAATTTATTTTTCTTTTTGAATCCAGATCATTTTCTTATTGAACAGATTGGACCTGATGTTATGACATTTACACACGTTGAGATGGACCCAAAAATTGGAGAACTAGTACCACAATTATTAGATATTTACAAAAAATGGCTTGTGCCAATTCAGCAACATCATGCAGCATTTACTGCAATGGAGGGGATGGCAGGATTTGCAATTGAAAATATTCTAAAAGACGACAAAGATTTTCAAAATTACCTTACTACGTTTATGGGCACAGACTTTTCATCATACCAAGTCAGAAAAAGTATGGGTAAGGACTTTACAAAAATTATTTATGAAAAACTAGGCAAGGATGCATTCAAAAAAATTCTAGAAATTCCTCCAAATACAAGAGAACTAAAAGACCCACAATTATATCTCAAAAAATTGAGCCAGTAATAATTGGAAGAAAAATTTGATCCATTTGTTGCAGAATGGTTTTCTTTTGTCAAAAATCCAAACTATAATTTGGTTGAAAAATGTCTCAAATTTGCTCAAATTTTAGAATATCCAGATTTAGATGTTGAAAAATATATCAATGAAATTAGAAGAATTGGAATATCTCTAAAAGAATCAATTAGTGATGTAAAAAATCCCACATATCTTATTTCAATGTTAAATGAGCATCTCTTTGAAAATCTAGGGTTTAGTGGAGATGATGATGATTACTATAATCCAAAAAATAATTTTCTAAATGAAGTGATTGATAAAAAAATTGGATTACCAATAACAATATCAATTCTATATACAGAAATTGCAAAGTTCATTGGATTAGAATTAAAAATTGTAGGATTTCCAGGACACATCTTGGTGAAATACAATGAAGAAATGGTTTTAGATCCATTTTATGATGGACGATTATTAGATGTAGATGACTTGCAAGAAATTTTAGATACGAATTTTGGGGGGGAGCTTGAATTCAAACCAGAATATCTTGATGAAGTAGATTCTGAGCAAATTTTAGTTAGATTAACTAGAAATTTAAAAAATTCATACATACAATCATTTGTTTATGATAAAGCACTTCGTTGTGTAAACTTGGTTTTAGCAATAGATCCAGAATCTGCAGAAGATATCAGAGATAAAGGAATTTTAGAGGAAAGATTACAAAATTCTGAAACTGCTTTAAAATATTTGAATAAATATTTAGAAATTAATCCAAATGCAGAAGATGTAGATTTTATTTTAGAATTAATTAGAAGTATAAAGACAAAGAATTAATCAATAATAGAATCTACGTCGGCACCTTTTTTGATCATGGCAATTTCATGACGAGCAATTTTATTTCTTAATGCTCTTTTGAGAATGTCGACTTCACTTCTGAGTAATGCAGTTTCATCTTCAAGTTTTGCAACTCGCTCATAGATGGTTTCAGCTTCTGAACTCATAATTTACTATCAGGAAAAATTTGTCTTAAAAAGTTATGGGTAACGATTTTGTTGTGCGTAAGATTTTTCAACTAAAGTTCAAATTCTTGACGGCATTTTTCACACTTTGCACGCTCTTCGCCAGGCTGACCTAGCACGAAAATTTTTCCAATTGTTTTACATAATGGGCACATTCCAGTAGTAGCGTTTTTTGGACCAGTACGGATAATTTTTTGTGTTTTTCTTCGTCCCATGATGTAATTACTCAAGATCCGTCTATTAAGTTTTAATGGCGCGGGGAGAGGGATTCGAACCCACGAGTTCTTGCGAACATGAAATTAGCAATCTCACGCCCTACCAGGCTAGGCGACCCCCGCATGAAATACCTAGAATTAATCTGTAAATAAATTCACTCGTCGTGGAATTGACTGTAGTTATTTACCATATCATCAATTGACACTCGTTTTCCACCCACAATTTTAAGATCAACTTGAACCTTGCCTTGATCAATTGTCAAAATATTGTAAGTATTTTCAAAAAATCCACGTACTCTCTCAGATGTAGCAGTTCCAGCATTTACTACAGTTAGGGTTTTGAAATTCCAAGCCCATGGCCTATGTTTATGACCACACAATACAACATCAACTTTAGTATCCAAAACAGTTCTTAGTACATCACCAGCATCAACTACAGTTAATTGATCAGAACCAGTATCAGGAATTGCAATCAAGTGATGGTGCATTGCAACAATTTTTATTTTATCTTTGTATTTTTTCATAGTTCTTTCAAGCCACAAGTTTTGTCTATATCCAACTTCACCTTCATTTCTATCAGGTCGAGCAGTTCCAACAGTAACTAACACAACATCATCATTTAGTTCATGTATAGTTTGAAATGGGAAGAATCTTTTGAACAACAAATACCCAGTATTTCTATAATCATGATTACCACTAATTGCAATAATTTTTTTTGTGTTAAATTTTTCTATGAGAGATTTACATTTTTCATATTCTTTCATCAATCCTTCATTAGTTAAATCACCAGTAATCACAATTACATCAGGATTTAATTCGTTGACTTCATCAACTAGTATATCAAATTTTTCTTGTAAAAATTGTGAACCAACATGTAAATCAGAAATTTGAACAATAATCATTTAATTTGATTTTGATAAATTAGCATATTAAATCATCTCTATAAAAAAATGAAATACATTTCAAAATCAAGGTAGAATTAAATAATAAATCCCTAAAATTCTTGCAGTTATGAGTAAAAAAACAGCCGTTATGAAAGGGGACGGTATTGGTCCTGAAGTAGTAGATTCTATGCTTAAAATTTTAAAAGAATGTAATTTTCAATCAGAAGTAATTGAGTGTGAAGTAGGCTCAGAGCAATGGGAGAAAAATGGTAGAAAAGACAAATCATACATTCCAGATTCAACCATGAAAATTTTAGAAGAATCAGATTGTTGCTTCAAAGGACCAACTACGACAATTCCTGTTCCAGGAGCTCCAAGAAGTGTTGCAGTAACTTTACGTCAAAAATTCGAATTATACTCAAACATTAGACCAACAAAAACTTTTGACAGATTAACACCAAATACAAAACTTGATTGTGTTTGCTTTAGAGAAGCAACTGAAGGATTGTACACGGGAATTGAAACAAAAATTACAGAAGATGCAGCAATTGCAATTAGAAAAATTACAAGGCAAGGGTGTGATAGATTCCTAAATGCTGCAATGGACTGGGCAAAACAAAACAATATGAAAAAAATGGTGGCAATTACTAAACGAAATATCTTAAAACAAACAGACGGAATTTTTTGGGATTCTGCTCAAAGAGCAACTCAAGGGACAGATGTAGAATTATCAGAAATTTACATTGATAATATGGCACAACAAATGGTTGTAGCCCCCGAACAATTCAATGGTGCAGTTCTTGTTAGTACTAATTTGTTTATGGACATAATTTCTGAATTAGCTTCTGGACTAGTAGGATCAATTGGGTTAATTTATTCTGCAAACATGGGAGATAATTTTGCAATGTTTGAGGCAGCACATGGAAGTGCACCACAATTTGCAGGACAAAATAAAGTAAATCCAACTGCAACTGTTCTATCAGGTGCTTGGATGGCAGAATATCTTGGTGAAAATGATATCAGAGATGCAATATTTGATGCAACATACAAAGTGATTAACGAAGGAAAAACAGTAACATGGGATATTGGTGGTGATGCATCAACTACACAAATGACTGATGCAATTATCACATATGCTAAAGAAAACTTAAGAAAATAATTTACCTGATTGCTTCTACCAAAATTAGTTCTTCAAAAAACAATTTCTTTTTTGCAATGATTCTTGTTTTCATGCCTAATTTTTCCACGTAATCAATTAGTTTTTGATATTTTGATAGTGAAGAAGTCACAAATACAAACTTGCCATTTTCTTTTAAATTATTATTTACTGAATCAAAGATTTTTTTTGGTATCTCAAATCCATCTTTACCACCATCAGTTGCAATGTCAATTATTTCATCAGTTGCCAAATAAGGTAAATTACAAACAATAAAATCAAATTTTACATTTAATGCATCTGAACCATTACAACAAATTAGATTTTGTGTTTTGTAAGTTTGTTTAGATAATACTGGAAAATTAATATCAGTTCCAACTACAAATGAAAAATTCTCAGTTAGTAATTTTGTTAAATATCCAGAACCACTTCCTACATCTAAAGCAAAATTGCCTTTTTCATTTTCAATATTTTCTACTATGAAAAAAGTATCCTCAGATGGAGGATATTCTTCATTTTTCAAGAATTTGTTTTGCAAGACCAATTATTTCATCTCCAGATAAATCATCTACTCGTTTATTCAATGTAGTTTCTTTATTGAATTGTTTTAAAATATTTTTAACAGTTTTTCGCCTATATGAGAAAATTTTGTTTATTGTTTGAATTTGTTCTTTAGTTATATCATTTTTTTTGGTAATTTTTAAAATTACAGAATCAACTTTTGGGGGTGGTGAAAAATTATTTTTCCCAACCTTTAAGATATTTTTTATATCAAAAACATGATTTGCGACAATACTTACTGCTCTTCTATTTTTAGAAGATTTTGCCAGTAATTTTTCTGCAAATTCCTTTTGAACCATTATTACACCATGAGAAAATGAAGATTGTGCAAGCCATTCTATTGCATCTTTACTTCTAGAATAAGGTAAATTTGATACAAAAATGCTAAAAGAATCTTTTTTCTTAAAACCATCACCAGATTTTAGAGTCAAATTATCAAGGTGTGAAAATTTAGATTTTGCATTTTTAATTAATTTCTCATCAGCATCTACTGAAATTACATGATTTGCTTTCTCACATAACAAAGGGGTTAAAATTCCCAGGCCGGTTCCTATCTCAAAAACAATGTCTTTTTTTGTTATTTTAGCCTCAGAAACAATGGATTTTGCAATTGAATTTGAGTTTAGAAAATGTTGTCCAAGCAGTTTTCGTTTTATCATTTCTTTACAAAGAGATTCATTCTACTTTGACCAGTTATTTCATCCATGATTCGTTCTGAAATGTGTTTGATTGGTTCTTTGAATCCAACACGTTCTTGCAAATCTTTGTAACTTTCAAATTCTTTTTGTTCTCTTTCTTCAAGCATTGTTTTCATGTATGTTTTTCCAATTCCAGGAATTAATTCAAGTGCATGAATTCTAGGAGTAAGGGGTTGTGCTTTATTCAAATATTCTACAAATCTTGATTCATTTTCTGTAACAATATTTTCTACAACAGGTTCAAGTTCACTTTGAGCAGAGGATGAAATTCGATTGTAATCCATTTTACCCAACACAGATAAAACTTTAGTTCGTCCATCTTTTCCGATATAGATTTTCTCACCTATTTCAAAAGTTGAATTTGGAACTCCTAAAACTTCCAATAATGTTAAACGATCCTCACCAATTGCAGTAATAATAATTCCATCTCTACCGCGAACAGTAGATGATTTTCCTCTAGAATTAAAATCTAAAACATATGCATATTCCTCATATTTTCTAGGTGGGAATTGTGCCCGATGCAAAATGAGATATGCTCCTGAAAAAGTTTACGAATGCTCCTTGATTATCTTGAGCATTTTTGCTAAAGTTTCAGCAAGAATTAATTTTTTCCAACCAAAAGTAAATGAACGTAGTTCAGCCAAACTTGTTGGTCTAATATTTACAATTTCAACAGCTTCATCCTCTGTTAATTCACATTCTTTAATGAGAAGTTTTTTCATTTCTTTAGCATCTTTAGGATCTGATGTTACAAACTTTGAGACATAATCAAATGTCCATCGCTGAATTTGATCCATTTCTTCAACATCAACTTTACCTAAAATTTCTTTAACTTCTGAAAGAGAAATTGCTTGTTTCTTTTGTACTTCTTCCATATTATACACCGAATGGTTTAATGTGATCCAATCTAGTGATTAAGGTTTTTGGTTTATCACCTAATTTTACACTTAATGTGACAGAACGTCTACCAACATGTGTTACAACACCTACTTTACCGTGGTATCGTCTGTGTGGTAATCCTTTGTGTTGTCTTGGATCAATGATAACTAATGCTTGTTGACCTTCTTGGTATTCACGTAATAGAAATGAGACTCCTCTAGGGGCCTTTTTCGTCATTACAGCTCGTGATTTGTGTTTAAATCCATGTGAACGACCAGATGTTTTCTTAGTTGCCATTTGTGTAAAATCTCTGAAAGCCCTATTTTAACACTTAGAACTATTTTGAAGGATTGGTGATATCTGTTCTAAGTTGACCACATGCAGCAGAGATCTCTGTACCCTTTTCCACACGAACAGTGCAATTTACACCAGCGTCAGATAAAATTTGCTCAAATTTTAATACGCTATCTTCTGAGGGTCTCATAAAATCTCCAGCAGTTGGATTTATTGGAATCAAATTAACATGAGACCCATTTCCATCTAAAAGATTTGCTAGTTGTGTTGCAATTTCAGGAGAATCATTAATTCCTGCCATTAACGCATATTCAAAAGTCACACGACGTCCAGTTTTTTTATAATATCTTCTTCCTGCATCAATAATTTCTTCAACTGAATGTGGGCCTGCAGTAGGAACTAATTTTTTTCGTAACTCATTGTTTGGTGCATGTAAAGAAATAGCAAGTCCTATCTGAAGATTTTCTTCTGCTAGTTTATCAATTCCAGATGGAATTCCAATTGTAGATATTGTAACGTGTCGTTGTCCTAATCCAAAACCCCTATCATGAGTTAGAATTTTTATCGCTCTAATCATCTCATCATAATTTGCCAGTGGTTCACCCATTCCCATAAAGACCAAATTTGTAACGTGTTCTCCTCGTTGATGTAAAATATCTGCAAAATGAATCACTTGAGATACAATATCTTCTGCTGCAAGATTAGATTCAAATCCCATTTGCCCTGTTGCACAAAATACACACCCCATGGCACACCCAATTTGAGTTGAAACACAAATTGTAGACCTTGGATGACCACCAATTTTTGATGGAGAATATTGCATTAAGACAGTTTCAACTGAAGTGTCACTTAGTTCTAAAAGCAATTTTGTGGTATCCCCATCTTCACTAGTTATTCTATGAGTCTCTTTTGCAGAACCAATTGTATAGCCTGCTTCAATTAGATCTTCACGCATTTTTTTTGGAAGTTGTGGAATATCTTCAAAGTTTTTTGGGAATTGGTAGTATAATGGTAGTAAAATTTGGTCTGCTCTATATCGAGGATATCCCATATCAGTTACTAATTTTTCCATCTCTTCAGGAAGTAATCGATAAAGATCAGCCATGTATTTGATAATTTCAAATGATATTATAATTTAATCAATATTTATTAAAAAAAATAAAAAAAATCTCAAAAAAAGAGATTAGGAGAAAAAAGAGTGACTACTCTTCTGTAGGTTCTGAATCATCTGATTCGATTGTAGCATCCACAGTAGGTTCTGTAGCCTCTACTGTATCTTTTACATCAGGAGTTTCTACTACAGTTTCTACAGTAGGTTCTTCTGTTGTAATCTCTACATCAGGTGTTTCTGTAGTTTCTACAATAGTTTCCACTACAGGTTCCTCTAATACGACTTCAGCCTCTTTTGCTTTTTTGGTGGTCTTTTTAGCTGCTGCTTTTTTGGTAGTCTTTTTTGTCTTTTTCTCAGCCTCTTCAGGATCAATGACTCCTGCTTCGCCTAGAGCAAAGATTACTTCCTCTTCAGGATGATGAGGGCTATCTACCATTCTAGCAATTCGCTTTTTACCAGATTTCTTAAAGTATATTCTGTAGGTACTAGTGTGTGCAACTACATTACCACCAACAGGTCTAGTTGGATCACCAAAGAATACATCAGGGGATGCCATGACTTGATTGGTTGCAAGTGCAGCACAGTTGTAGGTTTCTGCAATTCTAGATAGCAGATGAACAAAGTGATTTAGTTTTTGTTGTCTGACAGATAATGTTCCACGTCCAAGATATTCAGCACGGAACAGTCCAACTGCAGAGTCTGCAACAATTAGTTTGATATTGTTTTCCTCAATTATAGAACCAGCTTCTTCTAAAATCAATGTTTGATGTGCACTATTGTATGCACGTGCAACAATGATGTTATCAAGAACTTTTTCTGGATCCATTTCATGAGCTTGTGCAATAGATACAATTCTTTCAGGTCTGAAAGTATTTTCAGTGTCAATATACAAAACATTTCCTTCAAGACCACCTTCTTCTTTTGGTTTTTGAACCATTACAGATAGGGTATGTGCAAATTGTGTTTTACCACAACCAAATTCACCATAAACTTCTGTCAAGGCTTGGGTCTCAATTCCACCATCAAATAGGGTATCAAGACAATTTGTACCAGTTGTAATTTTACCAATACTTTGTCTGTGTTTGTAAATCTCACTTGCACTAACAAAGTCTTTAGCAATTAATCCACCTTCAACTAAATGTTGTCGGGCTTTATTGACAATTTTTTCAGCAGTGTCCTTTTCCATTCCAGTAATATCTGCAATATCTACAGGACCTCTGACGATGAGGTCCATGACGTTGTGGACACCTGCATCGGATAATTTTCTTGTAGTTACAGGACCTACGCCCTCTAAA
>Ga0257115_1000685_pt1 | contig 27459 bp, 31 predicted proteins | sample SI112_100mmetaG_FD_194465 | JGI IMG/M metagenome (GOLD analysis project Ga0257115, IMG submission 194465) | Marine microbial communities from Saanich Inlet, British Columbia, Canada - SI112_100m | ecosystem: Environmental > Aquatic > Marine > Inlet | place: Canada: British Columbia | collected...
GATATTTTTATCAATACCAAAAGTGGATTGAAAAGACTGTCCTGCCGCGTCGAATTGAGAGGCGATGTAAAAAACAAAACAAAAGAGGATAATGACCGATGCAAGCCATCGCAATTCTTTTATGGAAAAACCATTGTCATCTTTAGCTAAAACGTCCGTTAATGTGATGGCGCCTACTTTTGCCCCGTGGACACTCAATCTCGGTGCGATATAAAACCAATTAATCATAAATCCTGATAAAGTAGCGGGGAATAACCAAATGGCCGGCAATCCCCATAAATAGGCCGCACCGCTCACGCCCAAGAGCGTCCATGCCGATGAGGATGATGCGGATGCGCTCAGCGCCGCCACCCATGGACCGAGTTTCCGTCCCCCAAGAAAATAATCGGATGTGGATTTTGTACGCTTATTGGCCCACAATCCGATTAAGATCAGAACAATTTTATAAATGACGAGCGTTACAAGTATGGCCGTGGGTTTAGTCATGGTTTTTTAATGATTGAATAAATAATTCCTGAGCAAGTCGCAAGCGTTCACCCTCCTCGATAGTAACCAATTGAAAGGTGAACGAATCTCCTGGTTTCAACTGACCGACTTTACACAAGTCCGCCGTAATAACATTGGCAATTTTCGGATAGCCGCCCGTGGTTTGGTGTTCCACAAATGAAATAATGGGATCGCCGCCACCAGGGACTTGAATCGCTCCCAATGGAATGCCTTCCGTTAATATTTCATTATCCTTAATCGATTGGATCGCATTACCTATTAACCGGACACCCATTCGACTGGATTTTTCTGAAACAGTATAGGATTGGGATATAAAAGATTTCCAGGCATTTTCATCATATAAATTATACTGTATCCCTCTACTAATACGTATGATAGAGCAATTTATTTCATGTGACTCTTTAATTATTATTGGTTGAGTAACTTTCTTCATAGAGCCGATTTTAAGTTCATCTCCCTTTTCGATTGATCTCCCCTTGAATCCCCCTAACCCAGACATAACATGGGTTGTTGTCGCAGATAGATATTGAGGCACATCCAATCCACCGCGAACGCTTAGGTAACACCGTGCACCTTTCTTCGTCCCACCGATACGTAAAATTTGACCTTTCCGAATATAAGCTCCCTGTTGAAATGGAAATGGTTCCCCTTCGAGATTCGCGTGAAATTCAGTCCCGGATAGGGCAATAAAAGCATCTTTATTAAATTGATATTTACCCCCGGTTAATGTCATTTCCAAGGCACTGTAATCTTCGGGGTTTCCCACAAGTAAGTTCCCGATTCTTAAGGAAAATGCATCCGCGGCACCGGAAGCAGAAATACCATAATGAGCATATCCATCCCGACCTAAATCCTGTACGGTGGACTGCAGCCCGCCCTGAAAAACGGAAATACTCATTGATTGATTGCCAATATATTAAACTCCGATTGATTGATCGGTCGGAATCGCACTTTATCCCCCATTTTTACGGTGCTTTTCACGGGGTTCCCAGCATTAAATATAGACAGGGGTGTCTGACCTATAATATTCCAACCTCCCGGAGAGGACTTTGGGTAAATACCAGTCTGATTCCCCGCAATCCCAATAGACCCTGCAGGAACAGATCTCCGGGGTGTTTCCAGACGGTCGGTGGAAATAGACGCATCCATTCCACCCAAATATGGAAAACCAATAGAGAAACCGATAAAATGGACCAGGTAATCTGGCTCAGAATGGCGACGTATGACTTCAGCCGTATTCAATCCCGTTTTTTCACACACTCGGCGCATATCAGGTCCCTGCATGCCATTGTACAATACAGGAATTTCAACATCTCTGCTCATTGTGGTCCCCCTATCTAAAACCCAAGCTTTTGACTCTTTCAGTAGATTCATCACTTGTCCAATCGATGAATCATTTGTAATCGTTACCATAACGGAATTATAGGCTGGGTGGATATTCAAGATTTCTGGGAAATGCTTATCCAGAAGATAACGGGTAAAAGAAAAAACCTGCTGATGCAGGTTTTTTGATATCGTTTCACCGAATTGTACGAGGATAGTACGATCAGAGGCGGGAATTAATTTGGGGTATGAAATGTGTTAATCCTTATTTGGGTTAAGAATCTCTCTCAATTCTAAATGCTGTTCAATCTCTTTTTTATTCCGCCAGACTGGCCGCAATTTTTTTTCTGAATAAAATTTTAATTGATCCGTTCGATGTTTTGATCCTTCCTGGCTCGCATTCCCATAACTCAACAGGGCCATGGCTTTCGGTTTATCTCCAAACTCAATAACCGCTTGATATGAATCTCCACCGATAGCCATAAACCGATCGTCCTTAACAGGTGCAAAATTTGTCACTCGAAATAATCCATAAGGATCGCCCGGGCCCCCATTGGCGGGCAGATCAACATCATCTCGAATCAGGCGATACACTTCACCCCATGGCACATCTAGCTGTCCATATCTTTTCAGTACAAATCCCGCCGCAGATTTTAATGGACTCAGGTAATCTACACTTGGATGAAGTCCAAAAGGCGTATCCATCGCTTTTTCTTCTGCCCAACCACCTTCAAAGAGTTCATCCTTGTTCACAAAAAACTTAACAGAATCGACCCATGCTTTGAATAATACCGCCCCCTGACTATTCCCATTCGTCTGGCGATCCCAGTTTGATAACACTTGACTGGCTTCAATAATTATTTCATCGTTGGAATTTTCAGTCAATGCTAATAAATCATCGAGGACACGGTCTGCCAGTTCCATTTTGGTATCCATTTTATAATCCATTAATTCGGCAAATGTAATAGACCCATCCTCAAAGGCCATCCTTGCCGATCGCTGGGCACGGAAATGCATAAAGTTTTGTGACATATAATCAGGATAATTTTTCCGGATAATTGCCCGGGGAAAGGTAGTGGTCCAAGGCGGATCATTGGCATTTTGGAGCCATCCGCTTTCGGGGTCGATGGATTTTGGCAATTCATCATAAGAATGGGTTTCATTCCAGATCGTTTCAGGGGAAACACCAGGGACGACATCCAGCCAATTCCAATCACCCGCTGGACGAATGGGAGTACGGCCCCCAAACACGTGCATGATGTGCCCGTCCTTATCCGCATACATAATCGTGAAATAAGGATTCTGCAGTGGACGTATTGCATCCTGGAATGATTTAAGTGTTTTCGCCCTGGCCATATCAAAATATTGCCGGAAAACATGGGGCTGATCTAACCCAACCACTCTTAAAGCATAAGCTTTTCCGTCTTTTTCACTGACCACAGGTCCATGAACAGATTCACGGATAAGAAATTCACTGGCTGTCATATTCCCATCATCATTCCTCACCTTAATTTCAACTGTTCGTTCGTCAAAGTGCTGAATACCATCACCCCACTGATAGCCATCATCTATTAATGTTAGTTCATAAAGGTCCTGTCCGTCATGAACGTTATTGGTATGGGACCATCCCATATAATCGTTAAATGCAATACCCAAAAATGGCATCCCCACCAAACCAGCCCCATAGGCATTCAAGTCATGGGAGATGGTATGGGCTTCAAACCAAGTGAACATATCAAACCAGGGTAAATGGGGATTGGCAATCAGCATGGCATTACCAGATTCAGATCTGGAAGGTCCAATGGCCCATGTATTGGATCCCCGATCTTTTATGATGGAGGCAGGATTAAAAGTTGCAATACCGGGATTGGTAACAAAATGGAACAGGATAACTCTTTGAAAATGGGAGAAACAATCCTCTGGTCGTGCAGGAAGTATTGATTGGTTTAAATCGTCAATTTCATCCGGATTTTCATTGGCATAATCGTTAATACCATCCGTAAATGCTGTCATCATTTTCCGTATATCAGGATCCTGTTTTTCCCACCAATCAAGGGATCTTTGCGTTATGTTATGGGTATGTACCCATTGATCAGATTTCAAGTGTTTTTCACCAAAATATTCTGCCCCTTGCCCTCTAGCTTGCCCATACAATTTAAGCAGTAGATTTCCATGATTACGCATTTGTGACCAGCCATAAGCATAAAATAAGTCATTATAATTATCGGCATAAATATGTGGGACACCATAAGAATCCCACAATATTTCAGGATTAGTTTCAGGTGATTTACTGCAACCAGTTAACAATATACAGCATAGGATGGTTAAAGATTTAGACTTCACAAAGATTCTCCTTTAAAATTCAATAGGTGTGTATTCTTATTAAAATGCAGTTATTATGAAATGGGTGTCACTGAATGAATCGGTACAGTCCAAATCCTGGCTTTATCATCTTTGAGACGATAACGGGTGGGGTAATGGACGATATTATCCAGGATAACCTCCACACCTTCTGACAAAACGCCCTGAACCTGCTGATGGTCTTTTATCATTTTAAATTTTGTCCCCACATTCACTCCGCCATGTTCATCTGATACTGTATGAAAATTTTTGGTAGCCATTATTTCCCTTTTTTAACCGGGTCAATTTAAATATTATCATCTAATTTATACAATCCCAGCATACATAATTTTATTATATTCTGCTGGGAATTTAATGGCAAAAGACCAACATACGATATACGGAATTAATGGCTGTGCAGCTGTATTAGAATCCAGAAAATATAAAATAACAGATATATTGATTCAATCTGGAGGATCCGCCGAACGAAGTGGCCAAATCACCCATGCATTGGGATATCATGGTGGACATATAAAATTCCTCCCTGCTTCTCAGTTTAAAACCAAATTTAAACAATGGCGGACACAGGGAATTATTGTCAGGTTTTCCGGCAGGTTGGAATCAGACCTTCCTTCTTTTTCAAATAAAAAAGGAAATATTGGACTCCTTGCTTTGGATCGCATTGAGGATCCCCAAAATCTGGGTCAAATTATCCGAACGGCAGAATGTGCAGGGATGGATGGCATCATCATTCCCAAACATGATAGCTGTGCCATGACCGATACTGTGATTCAAGTGAGCCAAGGTGCTTTTACGCAAATTCCTGTTTATCAGATCAATAATCTTCATCAAACAGTGACCAATTTAAAAAATGAAGAATTCTGGGTGATTGCTATGGAAAATGGCATAAAAGCCAAAGATTGGTATAAAGTTGATTATTCAGGAAAAATACTTGTGATCGTTGGTAGCGAGGGTCGAGGAATAAAAAAATTGGTTTTGGAGAGTAGTGATTTTCAAGCGACCATTCCCATGCAGGGAAAGACCAGTTCCCTTAATGTATCTGCTGCAGTAAGCGCTGTTCTTTTGGAACGGTTACGACAATTATCCGCTTAGGGCGGAATTTTCCTTTTTATTTATTAAAAATTCCCAATCCCGAATATGGACAACCGAATGAATTGGAATATTAACGGACTGAATCTCTGTAGTCGGAAAGATCCGCGTTTTGATGCCATTTACCTCAACATCCAAAGGCATTTTGAATCCAGAAATTACGTCGGTCCATTTAAAGAATAACTTGCCATCCTTTTGATGGTATTCCAGAGCGGGAATTGAATTTTCGTAAAAATATTGTTTAAAGAAATATCCCAAGTCTGTGCCTGTTTTATTTTCAACATGTTGAACGAAATCTTCTGTTTTCACATGAGATTTAGCATGATTAACTGCAAAGGACTTCAACACATCCCACCAGATTCTGTCATCATTGATGAGATGCCGCAGTGTATGTAACACCCATGCACCTTTATTATAAGAATCCCCAAAGGCCCAATAATTTTCATTCTCAGGACCAACAATGGGAAGTTTATTCTGGATCCCCTTACGCTTTCTGAGCATAAAATCGATCATGACGTTATAGCCCAGTTCCTGCTCAATATACATGGCTTCGCTATACACAGCTGTTCCTTCGTGGAGCCACATATGGGCTGGGTCCATCGCAGTGATACTATTCCCCCACCATTCATGGGCTGTTTCATGAAATAACAAACCATCAATGATTCCATAATAATCTTTTGTCCAGGATCGGTGATCGCCTCCCCAATTGCTCCATATATTCCCATAGGTCACTGCTGATTGATGTTCCATGCCCAGATAAGAAACCTCCACCAACTTATATCCATCATTCCAAAATTGATAATCACCAAAATATTTTTCAAAAAAGTGAATCACCTTTCTCGCTTGAGGAAAAACTGTGCTTGCCACAGCTTTATGATAATCCAGTACAAAATGATTTAACACTTCCACATTGTCCCCACGCTTGAGCGTATCCTGTAACAAAACATAATTGCCTAATTGAACAGAAATACTATAATTATTTATCGGGCTGGTCACTTCCCAGGTATACGATTGTTTCCCAGAGGATACATCCTGTTTGGTTTCTAACAATTTTCCATTACTAACACACACCAAATTTTGAGGAACAGTGAATGTCATTCGTGCACCATTATCCGGTTCATCCGAGATATGATCCTTCATGGGCCACCATAAACTGCAGCCATCTCCTTCACAGCTAACAGAAACATAGTCCCGACCCATTTCATCTTTCCCCCAGACAAAACCACCATCCCAAGGTGGATTCTTCGCTTCCTGGGGACTCCCCTCATATTTCACTCTGAATGTGAATACATCGCCCATATTCACTTGTGGAAATTCAACATATACCGCATCTTCTTTCCGAGTAGTTTTTAATGGGTTATCAAGATACGATACGCCATTCAGCTGCATACTCTTCCCAAGATCCACTTGAAGGCGCGTAAAATTATTGACAGCTAAGGCTGTAATATCCACATATCCCTTTAAATATTTCTTTTCTACATCGATATCTATATTGATGTCATAGTGCTGCACATCATAACAGGATCTCTCTGATGATAATGCACCCAATAAGCGGTTTCGCTCTGTGAGTTTTGGGATCGTGGGTTGATGGGTTGTTTTTGGCTTTCTTCCCACCTTAATACGAGGTGTAATACACCCACCTATCCATAAAATGAGTAAGAAAGAACCGAGGATATTTTTCATATATAGTCCTGAGATTGAATATAGGGTATAAATGCGCCAAGAACGAGCTGAGCATTCGTGGTATATTCCAATTGTGCAGGAAATAATATTTTATTAGCGCTACAACTCATGAGCATTGTCATGAGAAATATGGAGAATGTTTTAGTATATTTTTTCATATTTTATCAAATTTTATTTCAACCAAATTTAATATGAAAATATTTAATTCTTAATAAGAGATATCTGATTTTTGTATTGATTCAAACGGCAGCTTTTCATGTCAATTATCTGTGGGACTGTAGTTAAATGGCAACTGATCACCCACACGCTCCCAACCCATATATTCTTGCTGTTCAATCATAAATTTTTCAAAATAACGGCCATTCTTATCGAAAACTACAGATTCCTTTCCCAACTTTAAATATGACGTTTGGAATATTTTTGGTTTAGAATAGCTCTCAAACGTATTAATTCGATAATTCAATTCTTCGCCTTCTTCCATATAGCGAACCATCAATTTATTTTTAAATGAAATCATGAGTTCGTTATCATTCTTGGCCACCCACACTAAGCTATCATTTAACAATTCACGATAATTATTTCCTTTCCTGTATTCTTCTGCTGGGTATACTTCAAAGCCTTCTTTAACCAATGGATCATATTTAGATCCGGAAATCAATAGCCAGTCCATTCGTTCTTGAGGGCGGTTTCCTTTCATATTATATCGCCAATCAAAGCGTTCTCCCATTGTTGTCAAAAAATGACGCAATGATCCATTATATGCAGTACGACGATTTCTTATCCACCTTTGTTTTTGCTTTTCAGATTGAGGTTCCATTTCAGTGAAAAATGATTCACCCGAATACCGAGTGAATTTTGTGCTTGATATATAGAAAAATGTAAAAAATGATTCAACATCATAACGGAGAAATGTATTATTTGTGGCAAATTCGTCTAAATAATATGTAACCAAATAACCAAGTCGTTTATTCTCAATTCTTAATGGTGTTTTCGCTATTGCAGTTAATATTTTTCCTTTACGCTTAAAAGACAATACATATTCATTCGTTATTTTACAGGATTGACTATTTTTACTATGCCCCAAAAATTGGTTCTTAAAAACCTTATAATCTTTTTTCCATTGTTTATTGGATTTATTTGTGACCAGAATCTCCTTCATCTTTATGGCCGCAGGGGTTAATTCAATATCCAAATTGATCTTTTCGCTGGCAAATATATTTAATGACTTTTTTTCTATAGTATAACCGATCATTGATACCACCAGTTCATATCTTCCGTTAGAAATATAATTTATTGTATATAACCCATCTTTATCTGTGGTTGTTCCTATAGATGTTTTAGAAAAAAATACATTAACACCTATGAGTGGTTCACCTGTTTCTTTATCAATAATTTGCCCATCAATACGCGATTGACCTGTTGCTAAAGCGAATCCCAGTAAAAGGATGAATAGTCGCATCCACGAGCGATAATTCCAGTCAATGAAGCCAAGAGAAAGAATCATGATTGCAGAATATAATAATAAAAGATGGTCTTGCTGAAATGAAACGCCTCTGGTTCATATTATTCTTTTTCCTGATCCGGATTTCTCACCCAGGATCGCCGTTCCGTGAATCGTTTTATTTTTAATTCTGCCCATTCATCGACGATCTTTTTTAATAATTTTCCATCCCGGTTGTCAGAACCGATCTGATCATTTATGGTTGAATGAAGATGAGATTGTGTAATCTGAATTTCTTTTTCACTCCGTACATTTTCCTTCGACCATTTATCTTTTTCCGCTTTTCTCGATTCTTTTTCTTCATCTGCTTTTTCAACACGGTATCTTCGCCCGCCCATTATAATGAGGAGGAAAACAAGTAATACAACAGTGATAATGAGTAATTGATTCATAAACATACCTATTGAATTAGGACAGGGATTCTTAAAACGATAATCCAATATATCGTGACCATGGCTGCCATCACTGCCAGAGCGACAGGCCAGGCGATTGTTGCCATTCGGATAAAATCTTTCGCATCTAATTGTCCCGCGGCATAGACTATTGAACTGGCCGGGGTGCCGATTACAAGCCAGAAGGCCAGGGATGTGGAAATAGCCAGGCCGACGCCAACCAATAAGGGATTTGTTCCAGACGTAATAGCCATATCAAGAACGACCGGACCGATCACGGCAACAGTAGCACCGGCACTCATGAGATTCGTCAATCCGGCGCCAATGCCAATAACAAGCAACACCAGAGAAACGCCCGAATTAATGCCTAATGGTTCCAAAGTGGCGATTATGCTGTCCGCTAGCCATCCGGCGGCTCCGGATGAACGAAAGACCGTTCCCAAACTGATGGCACCTGCATAAAGAATAATGACACCCCAACTTACATTTTCTTCGTAATCCTTCCACGAGGTAAGGCCCAATAACATGTAAAGTACAGCGCCGAATATAGCTACGCCACCTAGCCCTAGAGAAAACCCCAGCAATCCGCGGGTTATAGATTTATCTGTGATCCACATGAATACGACGAGAAACATTATCCCTGCAACCAGCCATTGTTTCCCTGTCATCTTACCATGCTGAGCCAAATCGGTCTTGAGTGTATTAACCGCTTCCGAAAGATCGTTTATTTCTGGTTTAAATAGAAAGGGGAGTACAAAGGACATGAGTGCCGTCATGACTACGGTATAAAATACGCCCATAAGCATCCACTGGAAAAAAGATACTTCTACACCAACATTTTCCAAAAAGCCGATCATGATTGCATTCCGGGCTCCACCGGAAGGGCTCATGGGCGCACCGATCATACATCCGATCGCAATGGACATCATGAGTAATTTGCCCAGGTTCGGTGCGGGTGTTGTTTTGTTGGTAATGGTGTAGAGGGCAACTGCAATGGGAATGTACATGGGGGCAATGGATGCTTCATTTATAAATGCGGAAGGGATTGCCGTGCCTAAAAGCAGCCCCACAACTATCATTCTTGTATTAGAACCACAAATGTTCATCACCAGCATACCGATCCGTTTATCCAACCCGTATTTAACAAGGGTGGCGCCGATGGCCAGTGATCCTGCAATAAACCACACCGCGTCATGAGCATAGGTTGAAACAATTTTCGATGGTTCAGTGACGCCGAAAAAGAGTTGGACCAATCCGATGAGTAGGGCAACAGCCGGCATGGGAATGGCTTCGGTCGCGAAAAATATCACACAAGCGGACAGGAGAGCAATAATGATCTGAATATGTTTGGCGTTGGTGCCGACTTCTTCAGCTTTCAGCACCATAGATTCGGGGATGGGGATGATAAACCCGACTATCGTAAATAATAAAAGGCCCACCGCAAGCCATTTAAAATTGGTTGTTTTCCCAAAACCCCCGGTATTATTTAGTCCTTGATCGGTCATTGATGATTTGAAGGTGGGGATAAATTATAGTTGAGAACAAGAAAAAAATAAAGAATTGGAATAATAAATGAAACGCCTTTGGGTCAAATAGCCTCCTCACGGGGGCTTTTTTGTTTATACCAAGGACAGGCTCACACCTTTTTACATATTGGCTCTTAAAATTTCTGTAATCCCCTTAAATCGGACAACTTCATCCTTTATTTTATTGTATTAAGCACACCATTGGGGTTAAAATGAAGTAACGTAGCAGATATTTGAAAAATTTAGTTGATGCTTATGATATATAATCGAATACATAGTTCTCGTCAGATTTACAGACAAGAAATTCCCTGTCATGGGAAGTACATCCCAAAATACATACATACCATAAGTGGTTCTTGCCAGCATACCCCCCTAACTAAATGAGAGGAAAAGTAAAATGAAAAAAACAATAACAATGTTTTTGATGTCAGCTTTGATTTTAGGCTGCGTAAATGAAACGAAGACAAAGAAAACTATGTTCAAAAATGGAAACTTAATGACAGACGCTTCTGTTGGTCCATTTGGAGCTTCACTGGCTTATCCAGCGGGAGAACCTTCTGTAACAACAACAATGAACGTCTGGGAACCAGGCTTTGAGTCACCTTGGCACTACCATCCATATTCTGGACCAGTGGTTATAATTCAGGGCGAGCTAACAGTTGATTTTGACAACGACAGCTCTCTTGACGATTTGAGTTCTGAAAAAACATCAACCGTCCAAAGCGTATATAAGGCTGGAGATTCATTTTTAGCAGTATCAAACACCTGGCATGTTTCGTCAAACCAAGGATCAGAGGACCTGGTTTTTATGGTTTCTTGGCTAGGAGAGAAAGGAGAGCCTGTCAAGGTTTTAAACAACAAATAATAACTTAAACACAAAGTGAAATGGTGTAGCAGATACTGAAAAGATTTAAAGGAGAATAAAATGAAGAATATACTTGCAAGAGGTGGAATTGAGTTTTTAGCGGTCTTTTTAGGGATAGTCCTCTCATTCAATGTGGAAGAATGGCGGGAAGAGAGTGAAATCAAAAATAATCTTTTTAGAGATTATGTAAGTATACAAAAAGATTTAGAAAAAGACATTCCATACCTAGAGAGAATTATTTCAGAACACAGTGAAGCTTATAATAACTCTACAAAATTATTGCAAATACTGGATGAAGAAATAGCATTTGATTATAATAAATTTATTTCAATACGAAAACGTGTCTCTGCTCCAAATTCTTTCTTTGGAACAAAGTCAGCTTATGACGCATCAGTTTCAAGTGGACGTTTAACCTACTTTGGAATGGATTCGTTGGCAAATGAGATTGGTAAAATTTACAATCATCACTATGACAGACTAGAATTAAATGGAAAGCATGTTGATGAAAGATCTGGGGAAATAGTAAAAATTAATTTAGGGAAAAGATATAAATTGCCTTTAGTTATGCAGGAAAATATAAAAAAAATTAAGTCAGATGACTTTTACGTTAGCTTAGTTCCTGTTAATACTGGTCAAAAGTATTTTATTATAAGAGCTAATAATGCTCTTCAGCAGATGAAAAAAGTAAATAAACTCTTATTAAATAAAATAAGTTCAAGTAAATGAAACGCCTCTGGGATAAATAGCCTCACCAAGCGTGGGGCTTTTTTGTTTTTGTAACAATTTGGGACACTTTTTTGTCTTTTATTGTCATTCTAAATACAAACAAAAAACCCACCGGTTAAAGTGGGCTCTTTGTCGAGAAACTGGGTGTTTCTATCGATGTGCCCAGGGCCGGACTTGAACCGGCACGGCTTATTCAGCCAACGGATTTTAAGTCCGTCATGTCTACCAATTCCATCACCCGGGCTTGATCTTTGAGGCGTCGGCCGGATTCGAACCGGCGAATAACGGTTTTGCAAACCGCCCCCTTAAACCACTTGGGTACGACGCCATTAAAGGAAATTTATCATCCAAACTTACAAAAATGATTATACGAACTTTTAGGAATATTAGAATATTTCCTATAAATCCGGTGGAGAAATTAGGTTGATTTTACCCGCAGAGCAATCAGGCAAATCTGAATAATAATTCCCTGACAGATTCCATTTTTGAATTGAGATCATTTATTGCTTGGGTTTGAAGCCATAGCTGGACTGAAATCGATAAAAACCCCACAATTAATAAACCGTAAAGCACTTTTATATGTTTTTCCATGGAACTCCTTTTAGTCTATGAATGATATTGATTAATTTCTGAAATGGAAATAGCTATTTTAAACATGTATCAACGTCTAAGGGATTTCAACGTCCCTGCTCCTGTCTTGGATGAGTTATTCTCAAATGATAAAGATTTAGACACACTGACTGATTCTTGGAAAGCCTTAGAAGCTGACGGTCTCAATGGAGATGAAATTGCGAGTGAAATGGCGAAAATCATGTTAGATGAATTAGGGGATGAATTAATTCAATCCTTGTCTATAACTGATGAAAAATAATTATACTTGATATTCTGTTTAATTTTTTCTGGTATTTTTTGATTGTATTGAATTTGAGATAAAATTTCCGATTCTGTTTTGATAATACGTGCCTGAACAGATAATGCTTGATCGTTCGCTTTCTGATTTTCCAAATCTAAATAATTTATACAGGATTCATGCAGTATATTCATTTGAGCTGATTTCAGTTCATCTAAATGAATGAGTGGGGTCCGGTCCATACTCAATTTCATTCGAAGTACCATTTTAGTTGCCTCGCTAGGTTCAATTTGCTGAGAAAAGATGACGCGCCAACATAATAAGGTTCCCATAACGATGCCATTTCGAAAGAATTTCATTTTAAACAAAAGCCAGGTATACAATGAGTGCCATAACGCAGTAAGCGCAACCAGATGTTTTCCCAACGAATAACTTTGAATTTTCCGCATCTTTAATGAGCTGCTTTTCATTCGCCGATTTTGTAATGGTTTTAACTTTCGCTTTATGTTTACAGTTTTTCAATTCGGTTAAATATGCTGGAATTTCTGATATCTTTAAAGCGCGCAACCCTTTTTTCTCCACTTTTTGTATTTTTTCTCCTTCGCAAGGATCGGTTGTGCCTGTGTGAAAGCCAAAGAGAAATGATCCAATAAATAGTAAAGGAATTAGCTTTACCATCCCAAGACCAAATGAATATTAAACACGGGTAACTTTTTGATATTCATGGTGGGGCCATCTAATTTTTCATTTTCTAATTTCCATTTCTTTTCACTATAAGAATTTTGAATAAACCCCGCCTTACCATCCACAGCCAACCATGGGAAGATATAATACCTAAAACCGACCATACTGGCTAAACCAAACCACCTTTTGGTCATTTCTCCCTCCGTGGGTATGTTCACGGAACTGTTTCCATAACTATCGAGAAGTGTATTCCAGTCAGCAGCTACACTTTCTGACGTTAACTTTAATATACCTTTATTATACATTGGCGCCAACGTGAAATTGATTTCCATTCGTTTACGGGGATAATAAAACGTTTCAAAAGTAAACATCCGATATGAAATCGTGCGAACATAATCAGAATCACCTATTTTCCCAGTATGATACGAATTGGACCGAGCATAACCAATCCTTGCGTTGGGATAAAATTGATACTTCACCCCCCAGTCAATAAGCATATTTTTACTGAAGGTACTTAGAGATGGAATAACACTATTTGAATCCGGGTCAAGGGTGCCCAGCGTTGGGCTATAGAACCCACCCCCCAAATGAAATGACCATTTAGGCTGGGCCGTTACAGTAACGGTCAGGCAAAATACCCATAATATTAATCGTGATGGGAATTGATAGCGTTGAATCATTTCTAAAAATTACGATAATTTTTATCTATTATCATGATTTCTCACATCACGATTTAAATTGATTTAAATTATACCATGATCCGAGCACGATTCATTTTATTAATTGCCATGTTTTGGGGGAGTATTTATTCTCAGGAAACATTGAAATATTCTGTTTCTGGCGTTGCCGTATATAAATCTGGTGTGGTGCTTGAAAAAGCCAATGTCATACTTATGGATACTACCGAAAAAGTCATTGCCCGTACAACCACATCAAAGAAATTATTAAAACGCTATGGCGGCGGCCAATTTTCTTTCAAAGATGTTAAGCCAGGTAATTATAAATTAAGGATTATTACTGGTGAAGAAGTTGACATTAATCATGCATTCACCATGGCAGATAAATCAATTGAGTTAGGTACACTTTATCCATTCAAATTATTTCCGGATTATACACTTCAAAATTATTCAGACTCTACTTTGGTGCTCATGAGGCGGATTCCCACAAATCCTATTTCGGAAGATAAAATTAACATTCGTCACATTATTGTCGACTTAAATGGATTTGCTCAAACTGTTATCGTGGATTCAATAATCAATACATTTGTTTTCTTTACAGATGTGGACCACACGATACAGGATACCATGGGATTAGATACCATTTATTATATATATAATGATTATGGCGTATTTATTCACCAATCCAGATCAATGAAAGATCGAATGAAGGAACTTCAGCAGCGCGATGGATATGTTATATTTAATAATGGCGATACACTAAATTTTGATAATATTTTTTTTGAACCAGTGATGAACAATCCGGACGTGGCTACTTTTCATTTAGCAGATTCCGCCGGGAAAGCTGTATACCATTCACTGTTTGATATATACAAAATTAGAACTGGACCATCCTTCGTCGAAAATTCTGTAAAAAAAGGATTTTGGAATGGGGTATATACAATCGGAGCCATTGTTGGATTTCAAATGATTTCAACAAAGTCCTTCTCCCCTGCTGTAAAATTACTTCCAGATATGACTCCGCCAATTCAGGGGAATTACGGTACGGTTGTTACGATTATACCAGTATTTACTTTGGGACGGATTGTTTATGACTGGTATAAGGATAAGCGGTCCAATTACTTCCTCCCAAGCAATGAGAACACACCGTTCCCAATAAATATGTTTGTATTTTCTTTTCCAGAATGGGTTTGGGAAAAATCACAACCCATCATAAAACCCATCATGAATAGTAGATTGATTAAATGGTGGAAAGGGAGGAAATTGCGAAAAGTTCAGAAAAAAGCGGCTAAGCGGAAATCCGTTTCCGGCTAAGCGCCGGTACACCAAACCATCGCACTATTTTGTCCGCCAGTTTCCATGAAATTTGTCCCAGGGCCAACAAGGGTCTAATGGGTCCCGAATTTACAATAAGTTCGCAGGAGCCCTTCTTAAGGGCTTTTAGGACTGCATTCGCAACCTTTTGGGGATGAGAAGACCCCAATAATAGCGGTGGATCCACGTGCCCATCATAAAACATTCCAGCTTCAGAAATAAATCCGGGGCAAATCACTGAAATATCTATAGGGGAATCTTTATATTCCTGGCGCATGCCATCGGCCCACATAAGCAACCCGGCCTTAGACGCGGAATAGATTGAGTTATAAGCCACACCCTTCTTTCCAGCTAAAGAAGAAATATTGATAATATGGCCAGATTTTTGTTCAATAAATTTGGGTAGAATCGATCGAGAGAGTTCTAATGGGGCACGCAAATTGGTCTTCAATATTGATGTAATATCTTCTTGGCTTAGCATATCAAAATGTTGATATTGTTCCACGCCTGCATTATTCACCAACACATGAATTGGACCATGTTTTTGATATATCTCATTTATAAAAGTCTCTATTGAATTAATATTGGATAGATCAAACGGTTCAACCACACAAGTGCCACCTATATTTTCGATTTCGGCCTGAGTGGATTGAAGACCCTCTGCGCTTCTTGCAACGGCAATGATCGACATGCCATTTTCTACAAGCGTTTTTGCAATATATGGACCGATACCGCGAGAGGCGCCGGTGACTATGGCTGTTTTACCCTTTAAATCCAACTATAAAGAACCGGACAATGCTTGAATGGCCGATAATAAAGTAGTCGGGTCACTTGAATGGGGGGCGTTGGCAGAATCCAAAACATCCATATCACCTGCAGCTTTCACAAAATCTCCTATATTGTAATAAGCCTGAACTCGGGTCATTCGAATATCTTTATGGTCAATCGTTGTCTTATGTGAAAAAACATAATCAGCATCCCCCGTGAGCAATGCGGATGCGTAGGTGATTACATCTGAATAAAAACCACTTAGATTTCCTATAATGGCCAAACCGGCATAAATGTCAAACATGGCTTGGGATGTTGTATGGCCAGCATAATCATTATACACCTTTAACAAATCATCGTACCCTTCATTGTAATTCCGCATAAAAGCATAAGACCAACCACGGCCGACTAACACCTTTGAATGAAGGCTGTCATACAATGAGCTAATGGTCACAAATGTCATTACATTTTGAAAGTCATCCATTCCTCCAGAATAATTACCCGTTTCAAACTTCGTCCAGCCAGATGAAATGCTTGAATTAATATCATCCGTTTTGTCCATAACACCCTTAAGATAAATTGTCGTGGGGCTTGAATTCACTGATGAATTGTGAGTGAATTCAAGTGAGCCATTTGACACCAACGATACTGGACTATAAGTCACTTTTAGAGTTAAAGAACTCCCTATATCAATTATATAGTCTGTCTGGTTATCAGCTATAAAAAAATCACCTGTTGTTTTAGAGATGGTTATATTTAATGGGAAACCGGATGTGGGACTATTATGAATAGCCAGGTCCATTGTTTTTGGTGAATCATCTCTAACAAGGCCAAAGCTAAGGATTGTTTCATTTGTTGAGAATCGAACCGGACCAACCCCCGTACCTTTGATCGGCATTTCGTAGAAGAAATCCAATTCTCTACTTTCATCAATAACAGTGAATCTACCCTGGTAGGTTTGGAGTGCTGTGGGTTTAAATGTTAGTTTTACCTCTTGAGAAGCTCCCTTATCCAGTGAAATATTGTTTTCGCCTTCAATGGTATATCCCGGTGTATCCATTACCTCCAGAATTCCTACATACGTCCCGCTTGAACCATCATTGTTCGTGACGGTGATGGTTTCAGTTTTGGATTGACCCAGTTCCATACTGCCATAGTCTAATTCCGATGGAGAAAAAGTAACATCATATTGTGTTTTAGTCTCTTTTTTACACGAACTTAAGATGATTACAGCCACAAATAATAATTTTGTAATACGCATCATTTCACCTCGCCAAAATCATTTTTTTAGTTTGTTTGTATTCACCGGTTGAAAGTTGGTAGAAATAAATACCACTGACAGCAGGATTACCAGAACGATTTTGTCCATTCCATAAAACTTGATATCGGCCAGGCGATTTGTTTTCTGAAACAAGATCAATTACTTCCCGTCCTAAAATATCAAATACTTTAAGGTTCACAAATACTCCTTCCGGTATTTCGTATGTAATCATGGTTTCCGGGTTAAAAGGATTAGGGTAATTTTGATTTAAAGCATATTCTGTGGGAATAAACTCATCTTTAGTCGCTAGTGGTGAACCACTACCTTTTTGTATAAGGGCATAATGGCCCAAATGGGTACCTCTTCCCGTAAGATAATTGCCATCCTTGGAGATTTGCGTAAATAGTTCTCGCCATATTTCCCCGTCCCAATATCCAATGGATAAGTGCTCTGGATTATTTGCGGCAATAACATCTTCATGAAGTTCAACCCGGAGGATAACAGGTTCATCCAATTCCTTGCCGAACGGCCCCACGGAAAAGGTATTCCCAATCGTTTCCGATAAATGCTTAGGTGAGAACAATCCATCGTTAATAACGGATATGAGGTAAGTGTCCTCTTTAAGAGCACCGGCGGGAATTTTCATTTCAAAGCGGGAATCGGAGGAAGCAATAACTGCAGCTTTCTTAGCCAGTGCTTGGGCAACGGTAAACGAAAAAGTCGTATCAGTGGAAGAAGAGCCATAACGTAAACCGCCTTTCACATTAAGCGCCAGGGTTCCGGTTGAATTCAATCGATATTGGTTAGCAATTAAAATACTATCATTCCCCGTTAATACTGCTGCGTTCAGTTGTTCAGTTTCACCATCATTCGTTACCGTAAGTTTTACTTTATTTGGGCTTATTAACGAATTGGCAATTACATATAAATCAAGCTCATCTGTAAATACAGGATTTTGAACGAAGCCAGCCTTAAAGGCAGGCTGGGTGGTGTCTGAATAGAAATAGGTGGCACGCATCATATAGTTCCACCCTTCCAGCGAGGTACCTCCCACGCTCAACCCAGAGAAACTGAACATTTTTCCTGCACCATTCATATTGTGGGCATAAGTATATGTTTCGTCATTCACATTTTTGTCTATAGCCATGTAAGTGCCAACATCATCATCCTCTACAATCCCGATATATACTTCTGAATGATCTTTTAATTGGTCTTTGTAAGGTGTAAGATCAATTGAAATGAATTCAGATGTGAACCCTTGACGATTCGTAGACCAATTAAAAGGGGTGATCAGGTCCTCAACCGAGCCATCTGCACCGGTTGGCTTCCATACATGAACAGAAAAATCTCTGTCCGCATCAGCCGCAAGTGTTGAGCCACTGAAATCTTGGGAAAAATTTGCCAAAATTTTAAATTCTACCAATTGGTTTTGAGCCATAGCCGGTTTGAAATACATGGACCAACCCATTCCAGCACTATTATCCCCCCAGCCCAGCCATCCAAAAGATGATCCATCACTACCGGTAAATGTATCAGCCGTACCGTCATCATAAGCAATCTCCTGGTATTCAGAATATTCAGAAGCGTCTATCCCAGAGGATGTAAAATCGTAGGTCAGGTTAAAATCCTGAGTATTCGCTACTATAAAAATAGCCTTGCGAACTTTTAGTGAGTCATTATCTACCCTGTGCATAATACCATCAGACAATTCCTTCAACGTTCGGCTCGAATCAGTCGTTTCAATTGAGACATATTCCGGTTTGGTTAGTGTTACACCGGAGAATGTAATCGCCATTGAATCGGCGGAATTGGTGTATAAAATATAATTGGGTGTAAAACCCAATACTATGTTTTCTGCCTGTTCAATATTGGCTTTGGCATACGTAAAGGTGGGTGCAGCACGCATGGATATCCAAGCCTTATATCCATACTTTGGGTTAAAACTGATATCATCAACATAATTAGCGATAAACCAATTTTTAAACCAATTATTCAGACCGCCGGTAAAACCATGATTTTGGAGCAATTTATTGAAAGCGGTAAACCCGCGAACAGAATTACTCCCTGATTTCATTTGGACAAATTCTTTAATGGCAGCGTCACCAAATTGCTCTACCCAATACAGGGTAAACAAAGATGCCATTGAATAATCCTCTACATTACTATCCCATGCCCAACTAACAGCGTTAGGTTTCTGCAAATAATATGAATGAGAAATATAATCACCACCACAGATTATGGTAGCCATTTCACTCAAGCCCTCATTGAATTGAGTATTCTCATTTTTATCATAATTATAATGGATTAAATGTTGAAGTTCATGACTCAAGGTACCCTTTGTGTAGGATATCCCCGAGCCCACATCAATATAAACGATATCCCGACGATTACTTCCCGCACCATTTGTTTGATCTAAAGGTGAAAAATATCCAGCCGCACCAGAATATAAGGTCGCAAACAAAAAGTCAACAACACCATCACCATCCTTGTTTGGTGGTTCCCCAAAATATTCTGTTTCTAATTCATAAATCCCTTTTGAAGTATCCCGAGAAAATGCCGGTGTTGATTCTTCAAGGAGTTTAAGGTAATCCTTGGCCAGATTTTCTGAAATATTATTAGCGGAGAGCATAGCAACGGTGTCGGCCCAAATAGCATTATGATTACCTTTGGCCAATAATTTAGCCCCAACTTGCACTCGTTTTGTTCCGCCGGATTCATCATCTTGAATTACGTAAAATGTGGCAACATCACCAACTGAATAAGATTTCTTTAACACAGGCGGGCGATGTAAGGCCAGGTATTCGTCTGGATAATTTATACGCATATATTCCATAACATTTTTATGCCATTCATCAGTCATGATGGGCAAACCACACAATTCCCGTTTAGGGAAATCTGTTAGTACATCAATTGGACCAGATATGCCGACGGGTTGATTAGACTGCTGACCAGTGCACACTAATACAGCGCAAAAAATAAAAGGATTTATGATTTTTTTCAAATGGGACACTCTACTTATTTACGGATAGGGTTGAATAAGTTACACCAAGATGATACGTTGCCCAACACAATACTTTATCGTGGTAAGCGATCATCCATATCCGCAACCACATACGCCATAACAGCCATGGTTGCCACACATCGATTAAATTCATCCTGATCTAATTTATCCCAAGTATCCGCATTGGTGTGATGATACCAAAAATATTTAGAACCCTCAACTCTCAATCCCATACCGGGAACGCCTTCACGCATGATCGGTCCAATATCGGCTCCACCACCGCCTTTGGTTATTACTCCAGATTCAATAGAATAAAGTAACGTTCCAATATCTTGCAAAATATTCATTGCTTCATCAGATCCTGTAAAACCAAAACCAGAAGGTTTAAAGACGCCTCCATCTGATTCCATTGCTAAAATATGATCATCAAGTTCATTTATATGAGCATCTCTATAAGCATTGCCTCCACGCATACCATTCTCTTCATTCGTCCACATGACCACACGTATAGTGCGTTTTGGCCTTATTCCCAATTCTTTCATCATTTTGAGAGCTTGCCATGCTGCGACACAACCGCCGCCATCATCCATAGCACCTTGTCCAACATCCCATGAATCTATATGGCCACCTAGGACAATCACTTCATCTGGAAATTCAGAACCCTTAATCTCTCCCATTACATTTCTTGATAAAGCATCTGGCTCGAATTTCCCTTCCATATATAATTTAATTTTGATGGTTTGACCTCTGTCAACCATTCGTGATATCATAGCAGCATCTTCAACTGTTATTGCTGCATGAGGAATTTTTTTTATGCCATCTTCATAACGCATTCCACCTGTATGTGGTGTATTCATTGAAAATGGTCCTACAGATCTAATAATGCTTGCAATAGCTCCTGCCTTAGCAGCTGCAATTGCACCACCAGATCGATATTGTACAGTTTTACCATAGCTTGTGAAGGGGACATTGAAAAGTACGATCTTCCCTTTAGCTTCAGATGATCTAGCTTCTAAATCTTCGAAACTATTAACAACAATAACTTCACTAGTAATTCCATTTGGACCCGTACCAATACTTCCACCTAGACCTAACATATGGAGGTTTTTCTTCCAAGGAGCAATCATTTGAGCAGACTCTTCTCCTCTTACCCACTTAGGAATCATGACGTCTTCTGCATGGACATTTTCAAGCCCATCGGCCTTCATTTCTTCGAGTATCCAATCCAATGCTTTTTCAAGGTTATCCGTCCCACTAAATCGAGGACCAAAGGTATCACACATTTCTCCTAATCGAAGAAATCCAGCCGTATCGGACAAAGCTACATCAATTAATTTTTTACCATCCGATTGATATTTTTTTGCAATATTGCCCAAAGGTCTTTTTGACGGCTCCACGGTACCACTTGGTGGTTGGCAGCCCATAAAAATAAATAATAGAATGGCAGTTATTGATGATTTCATATATCTTTCTTCGTTTCTTTTATCCAATCTATAACACAAATAATATTCCTCCAAATAAAATGACCCAGAGGCGTTTCATACAGAAAATTACAAATAATTATACAACAATGTGGGTGTCTATTTTATAAACAAAAAAGCCCCACACTTAAGTGAGGGGCTTTTTAAGAATTAGGATGAAGTTTTAATTACCGTTATTAGCATTCTCAAACTCTTCTTCACTTAAACACCCATCACCATCTGTATCCATATCTTTAAATGTAGGTTCTCCTGAATCATTACCCTGGTTCAAGGACTTGATGTAGTTGACTTGTTCCTGCCAGTAGGTGGGGAGTTTGTCCCAAGGATTGGGCATCACGTCATCGGTGACGTATACCAAGCCAATGTTGCGTTGCAGTGCAAGATCTATGGCGGTCTGCATTTCGCTGGTCGTACTGGCGGTGTGGACAAGCATCGAGAAGCGTGCCGCATCGTATTCATTGACCCAGGAGTCAGTGACATACGATGGCCACTCCGACATGTAGTTTTCGGAGATCACCAGAGCTGTGGTCGCGGGCGCCGACACATAGACTTCTTCCGAGGACACCCCAGAGTTGCCGTGGACCTCCTCGAGGCCGGGCTTGCTCATAATATATACGTAGAGGTCTTCGTAGTAGGATAGTTTACTGGTTTCATTTGACATTTCATCGATAAAAATTCCCGAGAGGCCGTGAGGAACCCAATGGTCTGCCCATTCGTCGATCTCAGCCTTCACGGTCGAGATATCGCGGTTTCCGTATCCCGTAGGCACATAGCCTACTGTGGTTACTTTATCGGCCAATTCCGACATACCCACTATATAGTCTGCGTTGGGGCCTCCCGATCCGGGACCATTGTTAGCGTTGATGATGGCGGTGATCGGGATTTGCGAGGCCGAGCTGGCGAGGTCGTCCCACTGGTAGTCCGCCGACCAATGGATGGGGTAGTTGTACCAGGGGATCAGCACCCGTAGTGGCTCATCCTGAGCCTTGAGAAATCCCATTACAAGTAATATAGTTGTGATTATTTTATTCATGATCTTCTCCTGTTTTATCTTATAATATTAAAGCACTATTTTTATAGACATTCAAATCTACCCATAATCCCACAAGTAGTGGGGCTATTTGACCCAGAGGCGTTTCATTTAATTACTGATCGCCCTCACCATAAGACTTCGAAGCTGATGCGCTGGCTTGCATTTCCATTATGGCATTGATCTTGTTTTGCAATTCTGTAATCTGCGCTTGTTGTTCTTGCATTGCCTTTATCAAAGGCACAGTCAAGGCGCCATATTGGATACCCTGTTTGCCATCAGAATCATTCACATTCACTTTTTATAAAATCTATTAATGTATTTGCTTCTTGTTGGGCATCAAAATGCTTAGAAATGAAAGCACTACGAACATCTGCAGGCAATTCCGTAATTGATATATAATCATAAGAAGCAAGAAGTTCAGCCCGAGCGCGGACAATCACTAAATATTTTTCACCAATTTCTTTCCATTCTAAAGGAAGTGAAGCAACCAATTCTTCTGTTATTGCAACCCTTTCTATCCAGCCGGCTTCATTTGTAAGGTTTGTACCCGTGTCATTTTGGGTCCATACTTTTATCTTATTCCAAACAACGCAATATTCTTTTTGATCAGGTTCGGCCTTATCATCTTCACAACTCCAACTTGTTAATCCAATTATAATTGTAACTAAAGCTATCAATCCATTTGATCGTTTCATATATCCTCTATCCATTTTGTATTTTAAGGAAAAATTGACTTTTATTAAAAGACAGTCCGAATGTTAGACTCTCACTTTTTAACTTAGTTAAAATAATGCGTAGGTCAGCGGTTCGACTCCGCTCAGTGGCTCAAGAACAAACAATACGTTCTATAGATAGAAAAGCCTCCAATTACGGAGGCTTTTTTGTTTACATAGAATTGAAAAGATTTGAAAAGAATATCGTATAAAACTGTATAAAATTTGTATAAATGATTTAGGTTGTTTAATAGGGAGAGAAAATTTCGATTAATAAAACAGTAAAGAATGATAAAATCAAAATATTTCTAAATTCTTTATCCATTCTTTTATCGGCATTTTCACTCCTGCGATCAAAATCAACTCTCCATTTTTCAGACTTAGTCGCCTCTGATTCATCTTTATCAAAGATTGAATTGAATTCTAATTGGTTTTCTGCTAATAACTTTTCAAGACCTACAATGTTAAAAGAATATGTCACAGGATTATCACCAAAAGGTGTAGTGCGAAAAATTGCTATTTTTTCACCTAACATTAAGTTTATAGTATCTATTGGGCGGTTGGCAAATGTTGCTTTATTATCTGAAGAAGTGCTCCACGGTCCACTCTTATAAGGTTTCTCCCCAAATCGATATGAAACAAATGTATTATCTATATTTACAAATCCCCCCCAATTAACAAACAAACTTATTTTTCCACCATCACTCCTAATAATTAATTTTCCACTATTAATAGAATAATTAAATTTTTGTTTTTCTAAACTTTCAGTTGAAATATAAACTATTTTTTTATCAGTAAGCGGATCAACATCTCGTATGACTTTCCAGTTATCTACTTGACTATAAAGTGGAATTATAGCGAATAGCACTATTAAAATAATTTTTTTCATTTACCGACCATTGTAAGACAAGCGTTTCATTTAATTTTTAGGTGGAGTTTAAATTAACTCTTGTCCAAAGTTTCCAATCATTATTTTCTAATCTAAAAATCCAATACTGACCCATTCTACCTTTGTAATCCTCTTGTATACCTAAAATTTTAATTTCCCCACCATAATCAATATCAACTCTTAAAACTAAAAATTCAGACTCAATTGAAATAGTTTTTACTTCAAAAATCTTATGGTAGAAATCAAAATTTGATTGACCAACAGAATCTTCTAATGCTTTTTTAAATAAATTTCCCATCTCTTCCATTACTAAATAATATTGATAATCTTCTGATTTAGAGTGAAAATATTTTTTTAAACCTTTATAATTTAACTTTGATTCTAATTTTATAAATTTATCTATAAAAATTTTATCTGGGGGTTTTTGAGCGAAAAGGGGAATTACAAATAATATGACCCAGAGGCGTTTTATTTTTACTGTATAATAATCCATTTATTCTTGCCAATTATATATTCGTCAGAAATATTTGGATAAAAAGTTCCTCTAATGAGTCCATCCAAAAATAGAAGAATGGAACTAACGGTACCCACCATGACTCCCATTGCTAATGGATTTGTTGGTTTAGAGTCATTAACTAATGTTCCTAAAAACCCGACTAAAAAACCGCCAATTGCCCCAGCCTTAAAGCCTCTTATTCCATTCTTAATTGCTATATTACCACTACTAACATGCGCTATTGAGTATATATCATAAAATAAAATTTTTGCATTATTAGTCAGGAGAAAGCCTTCTTCAAAATTAACGGTTTTAAATATTGATGATTTTAAATTTCTATTAGGAAATACCTTAATATTCAAAGGGCTTTTTTTATATAAACGGATAACGACTTCATCATTTGAATTAAACTCTACAAATTGAGAATCCTTTTTCAATTTAAGAGTTTTACTCTCATCTTGAGCAGCGAGAGTTAGCACGAATAATATGAGCCAGAGGCGTTTCATTTAATCTAATATTTATATAGTTTTATCTACCCAGTAAACAAAACTTGCAACAACTATAGTCACAATAATTAGAAAAACCCACCCAAGCAAGTGCGACTCTTTTGTCTCTTTATTATAAATAAGGTCTCTGAATTTCATTTTATCCTTTCATTTAAGCCAGTGGCGTTTCATACAGGAACTTACAAAGAATAATCTAACTATGTGTGAGTGCCTTTTATTTCAAGGGTACACCCCCTAAAAGGTGTTTTGGGTTGAGATTTTAGGTTGAAAAGTCTAAACAAAAAAGCCCCACGCTTAGGTGAGGCTCTTTTTAAGTAATAGTTAGAAAAGAGACTACTTAAGTAATACCATCTTCCTTGTCTTAACAAAGTCTTTGGTCTGTAATTGATATAAGTAAACTCCAGCACCGACAGGGTCTCCATAATCATTGGTCGCATTCCACTTTAATGCATGATGTCCTGCAGGAGTACTTTGCATATCATAAGTTCTAATCTTCTGACCTAACATATTGTAAATAGTCAAAGTTAGGTTACTTACCTCTGGTAGGTCAAAGCGAAGTGTGGTGGTAGGGTTAAATGGGTTAGGGTAGTTCTCATGTAAAGCAAACTCAGTGGGGACTCCTTCACTTTCAGTTGACAAGTAATCATAACGATTAACATGGATAACTCTATTATCTCCCGTTACATCTACCGTATCAACACCATCCGTTGCTTTTACATTGAATCTTACGGTGGCACCATTAACGGGACTCCCTTCAAATACACCCTCTAATATTTCTTGATAGGTAATAGAAACAGATGTAACAGTAGTATCATATATTTCCTCTGCTGGATAAACGCCTACTTTAGCGTAAACCAAATAATTAATGGAGTCATTATAGACATCTTTACTTTCTGTCCATTGAGCGGTATATGTGTCTGTATTCTTTTGTGTATTGGCTTAGTTCTTCTAATGCTTTAAATCTTGATTCTTGTTGTCCATCCCATTTGCCATCTTTTGGAAAACAAATCATCTTGCCTTGTATAACATCATCAAAATCATAAGGAGGAACAATCATAGGAGGATAAACTGATTCAACTGGAGTAAGTGTATGCAAAGCCTTTTTCAACTCCTTATATCTTTGATAGGGGTTTTGACCTACCAAGTCAAGAATGAATTGATGCATTCCCATTTCTTGATATTGTTTTAGTTTACTTGGCTCTGACATACTATGATTCTATTTGAGACTGATTAAAACTACAATGAGTTTAGATGAGTGGCAATATATGTAATCTTTTATAGACTTATAGATACACAGTGGGGTGAACAGCTTCGGCTTTTTATTTAATTTCTCTTTCAATCAAATGTTTATATTCTTCATATGCCTTATGAGTGCCGCATATCATTGGTTTACGGAATTTTGAAAAAAGTCTATCTATTATACAATAATAGTATTTGAGTATTATATTATATATTTTAATCTTCACTATTTTACTCAGAAGTGTTTCCAAATTAACCACGTCATTCTACCTTATTTCTCTTTCTTCATTATTTCTTGAGTCATTTCTATCATAATATCTATAGAATTAACTATTTCTTGGTATTTCCATTCATCTTTAACAACATCTATCTGATATTCATCTATCAACAAATCAGATAATTTTTCTTTCAAATCCATTTGATTATACCTTTCATTCTTTTCCATAAACCCAGAGGCGTTTCATTTAATTACTGATCGCCCTCACCATAAGACTTCGAAGCTGATGCGCTGGCTTGCATTTCCATTATGGCATTGATCTTGTTTTGCAATTCTGTAATCTGCGCTTGTTGTTCT
>Ga0257115_1000688_pt1 | contig 27328 bp, 27 predicted proteins | sample SI112_100mmetaG_FD_194465 | JGI IMG/M metagenome (GOLD analysis project Ga0257115, IMG submission 194465) | Marine microbial communities from Saanich Inlet, British Columbia, Canada - SI112_100m | ecosystem: Environmental > Aquatic > Marine > Inlet | place: Canada: British Columbia | collected...
AGACAGCACCTGCCAGCCCCGCATCGCCCAGTAAGGCTGGTCGTTGTGCCATCGGGTTCGGTTTGGTGTGCCAGGCTCTTTGGCGAACAACTGGTCATATAACAGGTTGACCTTTTTCGAATCCAAAAGTTGCGCGGCAAGCCCTGGCAGTAAAGATTGAAAGCAGAACGCACGAAACCTTTCGTCGTGCTCCCACAGACGCAAGTTACCATGAAAGCGGCCCTCGCCATTGTCAGATTGATATCCATGAAAGAAAGGGCCCGGAGAATTGATATCGGTTTCAATCGCCTCGGCCAGGATCTTGAGCCACTGTTGACTTACACACTGGCGAATCACTGCCACACCATCGGCATGGAATTGAGAAATCAACTCTAAAGACAGGCGATTGGGTGGTGTCATAGCAAACGTTCTTCAAAGATCACGTGAGGGCCCCATCTTGGTTCACCCGGCCATTATGTTACATACTCCCACGCGGGCGAAGGCTGGCACCAACCACAACACAAGGAAATCTGAAGATGCGCTATCAACCGTTAGGACGCACTGGCATCGAGGTATCGGCGATATGCCTGGGCACCATGACCTGGGGCGAGCAGAATACGCCAAAGGAAGGCTTCGCGCAGATGGATCACGCCCTTGCGGGCGGTATCAATTTCTTCGATACGGCAGAGATGTACCCGGTGGACGTTCGCGCTGAAACCTATGGCCATACCGAGGTCATCATCGGAGACTGGCTGACTGAACGGCGCTGTCGCGATCAGATTATCCTTGCGAGCAAGGTCTGTGGCCCAGGGCAGAGTCATATCCGTGGGGGCGACTGCCGCTTTACCCGGGAAACCATTCATACCGCGTGTGAGGGTAGCCTGAAGCGCCTGCGTACCGACTATATCGATCTGTATCAGCTGCACTGGCCGGACCGGGGCTGGACCGATTTTAAAGATCTGGGACAAACTCAAATCATTGAGGACGCGGGCTCTGACCGCGAGGAAACGGTGGCTGCTCTTGACGAACTGATCCAGGCCGGAAAGATCCGAGCCTGGGGCATCTCTAATGAAAGTGCCTGGGGAGTTATGGACTTTGTTGCCCGGGCTGATACGGGTCGAGTGTCACGCCCTGCCAGCATCCAGAATGCCTACAGCCTTCTTAACCGCAAGTTTGAGTTTGCCCTTGCCGAAATTGCCTTACGAGAACACGTTGGCCTGCTTGCCTATGCGCCTATCGCAGCAGGTGTGCTGAGCGGGAAGTATCTTGACGGCGCTCGCCCGCCTGGCGCTCGTAACACGCTATGGCCTTCCAACACCCGCTATTTCAGTAACCAGGCCCAATCTGCCACCAGAGCTTATGTGCAACTCGCCGGCGAATTGGGACTGTCACCCGAGGTGCTCGCCCATGCTTTCGTTTTGAGCCGGCCGTTTTTAACCGCCTCGATTGTCGGGGCTACCCGGATAGAACATCTGGACCAGGCCTTCGCTGCACTGGACTACACGATATCCGATGAACTCGCATCGCGTCTGGAGGAACTGCACCGTGAATACCTGGTGCCGGCACCCTAAGACATTCCCTATACCCAAGGAGCAAAAGAAATTGTCATGGCTAAACCGCTGACCCAGGCGCCGCAGGTGTCATCGCGCACCTTTTTGAATTTTCCCCTCGCTCTGGATCTTGATAATCTTGAAGCAGACATCGCTATTCTCGGTATTCCCTATGGCCTGCCCTATCGGCCACACGAGATGGCCAATGACCAGAGCCGGGCGCCAGACGCTATCCGCCAGGGTCCAAGCTATGTTCCCTACACCCTGTCCAGTTACGACTGGGACCTCGATGGATACCTGCTCGATGGCCGTGATATCACTGTGGTCGACTGCGGTAACGTGACGGCTGACCTCAACGATCACCAGGAACACTACCGCCGCGCGGAGCAGGCCGCCCGAAAGATTCTATCGACGGGCACAACCCTGATAGCCCTGGGTGGAGATCACGGGATTCCGATTCCCGTCATGCGTGCCCTTCAGCGCCAGGAGACCATCACACTGGTGCATATCGATGCTCATATAGACTGGCGTGACCAAGTCAATGGCGTACGTGAAGGCTACTCGAGCCCTATCCGGCGGGCTTCAGAGATGGACTGGTTTGGCCCCATCGTGCAGATCGGTATTCGCGCTAATGGCAGCGCTCAAGCAGAAGAAGTGCAAGATGCGCGGGACTACGGCGCAGATATCATTACCGCTTACGAAATGCATGAGATCGGCATGGCAGCCGTGCTGGAGCGCATTCCCGATGGCGGTCCCTATTACTTGACTATTGACGCCGACGGATTGGACCCCACCATCATGCCGGGAGTAATGGCGCAGGCTCCCGGAGGTCTGAACTGGTTACAGGCCCGGCAACTGGTTCATGGCCTGGTCAACAAAGGCCGGGTACTGGGAATGGATCTGGTGGAGATCGCACCCTCTTATGATCATGGGCACATTACGATCACCCACGCAGAACGGTTGATCTGTAATTTTATCGGCGCTTGTGTGCGGGCCGGCTACTACGACTGATGTAAGCAACAGATGCTGTGCTCTTCGCAGTTAGAGTTGAGGCGCCAAAGCCGTTAGCAGATCATCGACTTCAGTCTCAGAAGTATTCCAGGCGGTCACAAAACGCACGGCCTTGCCATCGAGTTCTTCATCGTTGATCTTGATGCCCTGCTGGGCCAGAGTTTTAATCAAAGACCGAGGCATACGCACAAACACCTCATTGGACTGGGTGGGGTATGCAAGCTCAATGCCAGGCAGTGCATCAAGGCCCCGGCTCAAACGCTGAGCCATGGTGTTTGCCTGCCGGGCATTGCGTAGCCAGACATCGTCAGCAAGGTAACCCTCAAACTGCGCCGAGATAAAGCGACTTTTTGAAAGCAGTTGCCCGGCGCGTTTTTGCAAAAATGGAAAATCGCCCACGAGTTCGGGCTTGAAAAAGATCACCACCTCTGCCGCCAGGCAGCCATTTTTGGTACCACCAAAAGACAACACATCGATTCCCGCTTGCCAGGTCATCTGCGCTGGCGTTATCTCAAGCGTCACCAGGGCATTGGCAAACCGCGCGCCATCCATGTGAACCGGCAGCTGGTGTGCGCGTGCAACTGATGTAATCGATTTGATCTCGTCAAGCGGATATACCGTACCTGACTCACAGGCCTGGGTGATGCTTACAGCCGAGGGCTGGGCATGGTGTACGTTGCCCCGGCCGTAAATTGCCTGCTCGAGTGTGTCTGCACTGATCCTGCCATCGACGCCCTTCAGATCTATCAGTTTTGCGCCGCCGGTAAACATCTCCGGTGCACCACATTCATCGGTATTGATGTGGGATAACTCATGGCAGAAGATTTTTCCAAATGACGGCGTCAAAGCAGACAACGCCAGGGCATTGGCAGCGGTCCCAGTCGTCACCGGGAAAGCTGTTACCGGTGTTTCAAATATTTCAGAAAGTCTTGCGTGAAGTCCTGCGGTCCATGGGTCTTCACCGTAGGATGGAGTGGTTCCGGTATTGGCACGCGCTAAGGCCTGCATAACCTCGGAGCAGGCGCAGGAGACGTTATCGGAAGCGAAATTATTCACCGAATTGCCCATGGTAAAACCTTAATTGATAGAGAAAGCTTTTTACCGCTAATCGATGACAATCAGTTCGCGCGCTACGTCACACAGGCGCTCGCCGCCGCTATCGGTCACAATAAAGGGCTCCGATACGGCAACGCCGATTGTCTCCAGCCAGACGCCCGATTGGAAATGAAAGCACATGCCGCTTTGCAGAACGGTTGTGTCACCCGGGCGCAAACTGGCAGTGCGCTCCCCCCAGTCTGGCGGATAATTGACACCGATCGAATACCCCACCCGGCTTTCTTTGCGGTAGCCGTTGCGGTTAAGCACTTTCTGCCATACCGCCTCGACCTCCTCGCAGGTCGCGCCGGGACGGGCCACTTCCAGTGCAGCATCGACCCCTGCAACGATGGTATGGGCCAGTTTGGCGACCTCTGGCGGAGGCGTGCCAAGATGCAGCGTACGCGTCAGCGGCGCCTGATAATGATAACGGGCCCCACCGAGCTCCATCATCACCAGGGTGTCATCAGGCAAGGGATGTTCAGACCAGGTCAGGTGCGGCGTACTGGTGCCCTCACCCACCTGTATCAGCGGGCATAAACTGCTGTAGTTGCCGTACTTGCCCTCAACACCCATCACCTGCGCGTGATAAACCTCGGCAATGATCTCGTATTGCGGAACACCGGGCGCGATTTTTTCGATTGCCCTGTTCATGACAGCGCTTACGATCTGACCTGCTTCACGCATATAAACCAACTCAACGTCTGACTTGATCAGCCGTGCCCAGTTCACCAGTTGCTGCGAATCCGACACGTTGGCATCTGGCAGGCCTTTAACCAGGTGAGCATGTGCACGGGCCGTGTAGTAATGCGCGTCGAGTTCTACTCCAACGCGGGCCGATCCCCAACCCCGCGTGGTAATCAGTTCTGCCAGTTCATCGTAGGGATGCTCGCTCGGATGATGAATTAGCGTTTCGGAAAAATCCGTAATGTTCTCTGGTGGAATATCAGTGGTGATGTGTGCTGCCTTTGCATCCTGGGGACGGCCAAACCAGATTGGACTTGCCTCATCGGTATGAACGAGAACCACCTGGGGGGTGTAAAAAGACCAGCTGTCAAAGCCGGTTAACCAGTTCATATTCGCCGGATCCTGGCAGATAATCAGATCAAAACCCTGATCGACCATCCTCTTTTTTGTCTCAACCAGGCGACGATCATATTCTGCTTTGGCAAACGGCTTGGTGTATTGCATGTAGATTTCGTTATGAATAGTGGGCGTTTTGCCAGGTTACGACGATCATTCGACCGTCAGCGCAATCACCGCCAGAAAATCTCCCGACTTGATCAGACACGGAAAATGACGACCCATGAAAATGCCATCTACTTTTGATCGATACTCTACAGGAGCCGAACCGGTTCGCCCGGCATCGTGGATGACGGCAATCAGATCGCCTTCTTTGACTTCGGCGCCAAGGTCGTTACACATCTCTATAAGCCCACAATGCTCAGACGTAATGAAGCACTCTGAGCTCATGGTATCAAGATTCACTGAAGGGCCGCGCTCCGGCTCGCCCGACAGGATGCCGGCATGCATGAGTACGTTTGCAATACCTCGTTTTGCAATCTTCACACTGGTTGCACTCGCCGAGCCTCCACCGCCCAGCTCGGTGCTGACAAAGACTTTGCCCTGGTTCTCTGCAGCCGTGTCATAAAGATGAGTCGCATCGGGCTCGAGCAGCATCAATGTGTAAGGGGCATTAAACGCATCAACGGCGGCGACACAGCGGGCCTGCTGCTCTTTATCATCCAGTATATGGGCCGCGCCAAATGGCAGGAATTCCATCGTCTTGCCACCAGAGTGGATATCGATGACATAGTCCGCCGTTGGCAATAAGGTGCGGGAAAAATAGTCGGCAATAATCTGGGTTATGTTTCCGTTTGGATCTCCGGGGAACACTCGATTCATGTTGCCGCCATCAATGGGTGAGGTCCGTTTGCCGGCTTTGAACGCCGGATAATTCATCGCCGGGATCATGATCACCCGACCGTTCACCGCATCAGCACGCAGTTCATTGGTCATACCCCAAAGTGCTATCGGCCCTTCGTACTCATCGCCATGATTGGCGCCGGTGAGCAAGGCCGTAGGCCCTTCACCATTCTTAACAACGGTAACGGGGATCATGACAGCACCCCAGCCTGAATCATCTCCTGAATAAGGCACTTTCAGAAATCCATGCTGAACGCCGTTAAGATCAAAATCGACTGTGGATTTAATCGGGTTATCTCTCATATTCTTTCCTGCCATGTACTAAGTTGATTACCGCATGCGATTCGATCTGAATGGCCTCGGGACAACAGCCGGTTTCATGCATTATCTTCCTGATGATCAAAAATGGAGGTGTATCCACCTGACCAGTCGGGCGGCATCGGTATGTACAACTCTTCATGATGCGCATAACCTGGCTCCGCTCCGCGGACTATTCTGCCGTAGTGCGAACTGGGATAAGCAGGGGCGGTATAGGGTACAGCGTCTGCCGCGCTGTAGGTAATAACCAGTGCCGGCCGACCCCATTGGCTGTGATTTTGCCCGGAGCCATGAATCGTACGACTGTGATGCACAGACACCGTTCCTGCATCCCCGGTAATCTCAAGAGGTGGGTTCAGACCCGCATTTTGAATATCGCTATCTTTGATTGCACCAGTCCATTCCCGCCGATCATCGTAATGCTCAAAAATCTGTCCCTGGTGACTGCCGGGAACCACCTGAAGCGGCCCTTGATTGGAAGACACGTCCTCAAGAAACACCAGAAACTGCATAGCGCCACTGTGCGTATGTGGATAGAACGCTATGTCCTGGTGCCATTTGGCTGCAGCGCCCCCGCCCGCCCATTTGAAATTGAGCATCAGATCACGAAAACGGACATTGGGCCCCAGTAAATCTGCAGCAATATCGGGAATTATGGAATCTTTGCAGATATCCCAAAATACCGGATCAATATCATCCAGATAAGCGGCTCGACGCAATCTGGGGTTATCTGCGCAATGGCCTTTCTCCAGATCGATCTCCCTTGAGGACTCTGTCAGCTGGCGGGTTGTCTCAACGATACTGTTCGCGGCTGTACGCAAGGTGGCTAGTTCGTTATGCCCAATCAGAGACGGGAACACCAGATAACCTTTCTCATAATAAAACTCGCGCTGGGTTTGTTTCAAAAACACTGGCGCCTCGGCATAGATATCCTTAAGTTTCATTAATACTTTCTAACGGGTTGGGTTGGAGAAGACGGCTTCGTATTCGTTGCGCCCGCAAAGATCAATACCGCGCATCAGGTACAACGGCAACCGCTGAAGGCGTTTTAGCCGACTATCGTCCACTGATCGATACGGGTTTGATTGATGCCGCTTTTTCTCTATGTCCCGGTCATAGTAGGAGCTTGTCGGCATGAAACGAAGAGTCATACCACGGCGTGGCCGATCCGATTGATTAGGCTCTGAGCCATGCACCAGGTACACATCATGCAAGGAAATCTGCCCCGCTTTCATGATCATATCTACCGCTTTGGACTCATCGAACTCACTTCGGAGCAACTCCTGATTGAGTGCAAGCCCTGGTGAATCATTAACCTGGTGGCGCCTAAGATTCTTCTCCTTGTGTGAGCCCGGGATGACCCGCAAGCAGCCATTTTCAGGAGTCGAGTCATCTATCGCCATCCATGCCGTGCAGGTGGCCAGCGGTCGCATCGCCCAATATTGGCCGTCCTGATGCCAGGGTGTTGTCGTGCCAATCTTGGCCGGCTTTGCAAAAAAGCTTGAATTCCATAATGCGAAGTTACTGCCAAGGATCTGGCCCACCATGTTAAGAATATTTTCGTCACGTGCGAATTTGATAAAGCTTTCGTCGAACGGCAGCAGTGCCGAACAATAGTCCGAGAACTGTGGATATTTCGCAATAAGCCGACTATGTGTTGCGCGGATAGCCTCCAGAGTGCCTTGGCTCAAGCGATAATCCAGCACCACGAACCCGTTTTCATGGTACTCGGCCACTTGGGCATCCGTTAGTTGAGTCGCTATCACCTGGCTGTTCTCTCGCTAAAAGCAGTTTTCCAGACTATTCCAGATCCATGGTCAACAACTTACCATAGCCCGGTACCGGATCCTGATAACCCGCGACCCGAATCGACTCCCAGAACAAGGCCTGGTTGGCAGAAATAACAGGCTTATTCAAAGTCTTTTCAATCTGTTCGATTACATCAACTGCACGAATGGCGGTACAGGAAATAAAAAGCGCATCAGCGTCGGCACGGTCGGCCTCCAATGCGGCATTCACAATAGTCTCAGGCGGGATACGAGCCATATCGTTGTCATTGGCAAAAAGAAAACTCGTGGTTGAGATAACTTGTGGGCCATGCTGCTCGATATAGCCCACCAGCGTCTCGTTGACATCATCGGTATACGGAGTCAGCACCGCAATGCGGTGCGCATCCAGTTGTTTGAGCGCTCTAAGCCCAGCCGTAATTGGCGTCACCACGGGTATACCTGGCCGCGCCTTGTGAATGCTGTCCGCAACCGCTTCATACCCCATGGCTGTGGTGCCTGAAGTGCAGCAATAGCTAACCACATCTAGACGGCCATCCGGAATAATCAATGACGTGGCATCAGCCAATCTGGGGCCCATGGTTTTCAGGTTTTCTACAGTGCAGGGGTTTACATTGAGCACCCTTGAGACAAAAACCGCCACATCGTCGCAGGGGCGCATATTGACAAAATCACGCTCAACCACGTAATCGCTTGCCAAGGCAATTAAGCCGATACGGTGCCTACCGGGGCCGTCATCCAAAGTGGTATCTGCTTGAACCGGGGTCGCGCTGAAGACCGGTCTGGCGTCAATAGATTGGATTGAACTCATCTATGCAAATCTCCCTTCGAGCTTTTCAATATTGTCATCGTGCCCAGCATAGGCCGGACGTTAGTCCAGTACCTGGGCAAGATTCTCGCATAGGTCCTCGGCGTCTTCTAACCCGACCAAGACCCGATATACGCCGTCCCCGGCAAAATCACGATAGGCTTGCAACTGCTTGCTAGAGAGTCGGTAACTGGATGACATCAGGTCATCCGCGTCCATCCAGCAGACCAAGCTTCGGTGATCCCCCAACGAGACCGCGCAATGGATGACCTGATTACCCATCGCCAGCAACATGGTGCAATGGAGTCTACATCGACCTCGTGATCTCTTAGCGTCCCTCGGGGAGGCGCCCCTAATTTTCTTAGTCAGAAACCGCGATTAACCGCGACCGACAAATGGCATTGTGGTTGCCATCACGTTCATAAACAGCACATTGGCATCCAGCGGCAACTCGGCCATATGCAATACACTGGTGGCCACGTGCGTCACATCCATCAGCGGTTCTGCCATGATGGCGCCGTTAGGCTGGCGCACACCCTCACCCAGAGGTTTTGCCATCTCGGTAGATGCATTGCCGATATCGATCTGACCACAAGCGATGTTATGCGGCCTCCCATCAAGCGCAATGCTGCGGGTCAGGCCCGACATCGCGTGCTTGCTGACGGTATAGGGGGTGGTGTTGACCCGAGGCATCGAAGCCGAGATCGAGCCGTTGTTGATAATCCGCCCGCCCTTGGGGTCCTGGCTTTTCATCTGCCCAAACGCCCGGCGGGCACAAAGATAAGCACCATGTACGTTGGTGTTCAGCACTGCCTGCCACTCGGCTAACGGCAACTCATCGATGTCGATCGGCCGGGCACCGATACCCGCATTGTTGAAAAGCACGTCAATGCGGCCAAATCGACCGACTGTTGCATCGAACAGACTGTCGACATCTTCCTCACAGCCCACATCCGTTTGCTGGCACAGCGTGCTTTGCGAATCGGCGCCAGCCTCTGACACCGCGCTATGCAGTAATTCTTCGCGCCGCCCGGCAAGCGCCACACAATAGCCGTGCTGCAAAAAAATTTGTGCAACAGCTTTACCTACCCCGGTACCCGCACCGGTCACGATAGCAACCTTTTGGCCTTCTTTCATTTTAATATCCTTAGAACGTTTTCGACGAGCCAAACCGGCAAGTCAGATAGTTATCTGAATCTGCACCCCAAGTCCCGTACGGCGAATCCAACACATGCATTCTGACAGCATGGGTGCGAGGCCCAACCGGACAAGGTACATCATTAAATAAATCCGCGTTTGCGAACTTTAACTTAGCCGGCACCCGCTCGTCATCGAACAGCATTTTCACACCTACCCGCAGGCGTGCGGGTAACCCAGTTCCTGCACAGACCTGGCAAGCCTAGACGTTTTCAGATGAGTGGGGCTCATCACTTGGCACCCATCAACAACTCTGGAGACTTCAGCCACCAAGCAAAGATTCTTCAAGTGGAAAATGCGACATCAGTTCATAACCGCTCTCAGTGACCCGCACCTGCTGTTCAAGTTTAATGCCGTCACGCTCACCTGGGGCGCCCATGTAACTCTCAACACAAATCACCATATCTTTCTCGATAACGCCGTCATAGAGGTTAGGGCCCCGAAAAGCTGGTTTGACCTGCGGATATTCATCGGACATGCCGACACCATGGATAACACAGGGGTAGGCGTTAGGTTGGAGTTCCTCCGCGGGTACGTAGGCACGCTGTTGAAAATCTTTCAAAGTTATGCCCGGACGGATCAGTTTCAGGTTATGACTGATCTCCTCCAACGCCAACTGATAAAGTTCCCGCTGCCGCGCTGTGGGTCGCGCCGGGCCGCAATGGAAAGTGCGTGATATATCAGCAAAATAACCCCTCGGCCCCACCATATCGGTATCCAGTCCGACCAGATCACCGGATTCGATTCGTCGCGGCGATGCTTCCTGCAACCAGGGATTGATACGCGGGCCTGAGGCCAGCATCCGGCCCTCGTGCCAGTCCCCATTGTTGGCGAGATTGGTGTAGTTGAGCAATCCCCACAACTGAAGTTCACTGACGCCGGGCTGGATGGCCTGCTTTAGTTGGGCAATACCGTGCTCGGCGACGGCAACGGACCAGCGGATACAGTTGATCTCATCTTGGGACTTGATTACCCGGGCCGGCTCGCTCACCAGAACACCATCAATCACCTCAAGGCCGCGGCCCTGCAAAGCTCGGGTAATGCTGGGATTCACATATTCGATCGCAACCCGGCGGTTATCAGTACCGATCTGGGCCAGGTAATCTACAACATCACTCGCCAGCTGTTTCGCGTACTCACTGAGAACATCAGCACCGTCAAAAAAAGAAATCGGCCGGCCCGGCCGGGTTTCATCGGCCCAGGTCACGCCTGCCATCACACCGTGAATTACCGTCGGGCCATTTGCCGAAAGAAAAACATAAGCCTGTGGCATATGTGACTGAAAGAGTGGGTAATCACGATAGTCGACCGCATAGCGCAGGCTGATCGGACTGACCAGCATGCACATTGCGGCATCGTTCTCCAGGAGTTTTTCCCGCAGACGGGATAATCGCCAGGCGTGCAGACGATCATCATCAACAGGCTCGGGCTGTTGAAACTCCGAAAGATCACTCCAATCATCCATCAGGATCATGGCATCCGGGTTTGTATTGCTCACGTTATTGGCTTCGACTAGACGTGTTCAATCGAACGGGTGCGCCACGATGTTGCCCACGTGGCGCTTGTCAATGAAGGCCTGCTGGGCCTCGCGCAGTTTTTCCAGCGGGTAGGTTGCTGCCAGCAGTGGGCGAATTTCCTGTCGCTCAATATACCCCACCAGATCCCCAAACACCCCAGGCGGGAGCACCGTAGCACCAGTAAAAGTGAGGTCGCGCAGGTAGAAAGTGCGCAGGTCAAATTCGACAACCGGTCCGGCAATAGCACCTGCGCAGGTATAGCGTCCACCGCGCGAGATGATACCGATCAGTTGTGGCCACAGCACACCGCCAACCACGTCGGCAACCACATCTACCGAATCCCATCCGGTTGCGTCACGCAACGCAGCCCTGAGGTCTGCAGGTGAACGGTCAATTACCGCTAGCGGGCCAACAGCGTGAACACCGGGGGTTTTGTCGGCACCGCACATGGCAACACATTTTGCTCCCCGACGATTGGCAAGTTGGATCAGTGCCGAACCCACGCCACCCGAAGCACCTGTTATCAATACCGTATCACCAACTGATACCTCAGCACGGTTAAGCATATTCTCTGCGGTGGCATACGAGGTCGCAAAAGTAGCGAGTTCGCTATCAGAAAACTCCGATTCGATAGGATGAACGTAGCGCTGATCTGCTACGGCGTACTGCGCGAAACCCCCATCGCACTCGCTGCCAAAGTACCCTGTCCTTTCAAGATTCAGCGGGTCACTCCAGTCGCGCAGCCAGGTATCAATAAGCACCCGCTGCCCCATCAAGGCCGGATCCGCGCCATCGCCCAGCGACACAACCTCCCCCACGGCATCTGCTCCTTGGATTCTCGGGAAAGTGATCCTGGCACCACCCCACGAACCGTCGTTATCGTCTGCGCCCGCCAGCGTCGCTCCGGTAGTCGCGTCAGTGTTGCCCTTGGAGTACCAGGCGCTGCGGGTATTGACATCGGTGTTGTTAAGGCCGCATGCACCAACGCGAATGAGCGCCTCACCCGGTACCGGGCTGGGCGTGGGCCAGTCCTGGTGAAACTCCAGTTTCTCAAGACCGCCGTGGCCGGTAAGCACCATGGCATTCATTGTGCCGGGAATATCTGTTGTCATTTTCTGCTCACGTTCGGAAGATAAATCTCTAGGATCTGTACACGGCGCTGGGATCTCCCAGTAACGATTCATCCGGTGAAAACCCCAAGCCCGGAAGATCGGGCACCAGAAGATGGCCGTTTTTGGTTCGCGGCCCTGTGCCGGGCGCTACATCTACCGTTAACATATCCTGGCAGGCCCAGCACCCGAGGCGAAACTCGTCAGGAGTGCTTTGTGCCAGCGCCGCCGCCTCGGTATCTGCCATAACTGAGCCGCCCGTCGCCATGACATAAATCTGAATACCGTGAGTGATTGCCACATCCCGGATACGGCGCGCCTTGGTCAATCCACCAACACGGTTGATCTTGATATTCACCACCTCGGCGATGCCTTCGTGTGCAATCCTGACCATATCATTGAGACTCACCAGGGTTTCATCCACCGAGATGGGGGATGTCGTCAGCGCACGCACCGCTTTTATATCGTTGGTAGTCTCACAGGGTTGCTCAAAGGTCACACCCAGATCCGCAACCGCGTTCATGACGATAGCAGCCTCACGCCGGGTCCATGCCCGGTTGACGTCGTAAAGGATCCGCTCGTCCACAAGACGATGCTGCTCTATGTGCCGGATTCGCTGGATATCAAGATCGGTATCGCTGCCGCCGACCTTGGCCGAATGACCACGATAACCCCGCTCGCGGTATTTTTCGATGAGCGCCACCATGGCTTCAGGTGATCCGGATGAAACTGACGACATCACGGGCGTCGCTGTTTCATAACGTCCGCCAAGAAGATCTGGGAGAGACAGCCCTGCGGTCTGGCCCGCAATGTCCAGGCACGCCATATCGATAGGAGATTTGACATACGGGTGGCCGGGTAAGGTCTTATCCATGACGTATTCAATGCGCTCGGACTGTCGAGGGTCAGCACCGATCAGGACAGGAGCGATCGTCTGGATCCCAGCCCGTATGCCAGGCCCGTGAGCCGGGACATAGGTATGCCCCCAGGGCGTGCCCTCGCCCCAGCCCGTGCAGCCATCGTCGGTTTCGATCTTGACGAAGGTGGCGTCCAGGACCTCGAATTTCAGCCTGCCGCCCGACAGCCAGTAAGGCTCGGACAGCGGCAGGTCCTTCTGGTAAACGGATATCTTCTTGATCTTCATGTCAGGAATCTGAGTACACAGCCAGCGGTTCTCCGAGCACATCGGCTAGCGGCACCACCCCAAGCCCCGGGTTCGTGCTCGCATACAGCCTGCCCTCGCGAACCTCGGGCGGAGGTTCGCCCGTGGATACGGTGTTGTAGTTATGCAGGTCCGTGGTGTTATACAAATACGACTCCGGACAAGACGCCGCGAAATGAGAGACCGCGGCGGTGGTGATTTCTCCGCCCCAGGTATCTTCGCAGACCACCGACAGTCCGTGCGCAACCAGGTAATCGCGAATCCGGCGCGCCTTGGTGAGGCCGCCCAGATTTGAGATCTTGAGACACACCACCTCAGCGGCCCGGTCTGCCACCAGGCGCTCGGCCATCTTGAGGTCGGTAATGCATTCGTCGAGCTTCATGGGGAGGTCACAGCGCGAGCGCACATGCAGACATTCCTCGTAACTGCTGCAAGGCTGCTCGATCATGACTCCGGTGTCGCGCACTTCCCGCACCACCTGCACAGCCTCCCGGACCGTCCAGCCGCGGTTTGCATCTGCAAAGGCGCTCTCCCCGGGCTCGAGGATTGCCGCCGCCGTGTGGATCCGGTCAATATCACCCTTCCAGTCGTTGCCGACCTTTATCTGGAACTGCCGGTAGCCCGCGGCCCGATGCTCGGCCATTTCCCGATTCACTTCGTCCGGTGACTTTTGCGGCACCACACGGTACATGGGCCCACCGTCGGTCAGAACACCGCCGAGCAGAATACTGACCGGCTGCCCGCAGTCCTGACCCAGAATATCCCAGCAGGCCGCATCCAGGGCAGACTTGGCATAGGGGTGACCCTTCAATGCCTCGTCCATGAGCCCCTCGATGCGGTGAAGGTGGCGCGGGTCCTGACCGATTACCGCGGGCGCGAGGCGGGCCAACGCCGGAATGACACCTTCCGGATAGGCAGCAAGATAGTTGCCGCCGATGGGGCAACTCTCGCCACAGCCGCTGATCCCGGCATCCGTCTCTACGGCAATAACCGTGGTGAGAGCATTGCGGATCGCGTGTCCCCGTCCCCAGAAATAAGTTCCGCCGACGTAGGGCAGGTGCGCCTGAAATGCCTTGACCGAGGTGATCTTCATCTTACAGATAAGGCTACGAGTTCACAGCCACGCCTTCAGGCTGCAGTCGATGCGAATAAAGATGCTGGTAGTGCGGCAACACCTCTTCGTACAAATGCCTGGCGTAATCGGGGGCGGCATTGATATCGGTAAATCCCGGCTCTTGCGGCGCAAGCCCGGTCGAGTCTTTCAGCTTCTCGTGCCAGGAACCCCCGTCGAACCAACTGTAATCCTCGGTGACAGAACCGGATTCCCAGGTGAGTGCTTCGGCAACAAAGTCAATGCCTACAGCCTGACAGTACGCCGCTACCATGGTTTGCGGGTCCCGTAGCAGATCATCGCTATCCAGCACGGGCGGCGCCTTGCCGTCACGGTCGCAGAGCCGATCGAACAACTGGCGCTGCTCCAGAAACGCCAACTCCTTGAGGTGGACATCCGGCCAGCGTTTTTGCACGCTGGTGACCACTTTGGCGGGATGGCGGATCAGAAAAGAATGATTGAAGTATTCGAGAAAATCATCCGTCCAGTAGTTCTCGATGTAATGCGGAAAGTCCTTGGAGAATACCGGCCCTTTGGCTGCTGCGGACTTCATGCGGGACCAGACGACTTCAAAAGTGAGTCCCGGCTTTCTTGGGCTCGCGGGGATTAACCTCGGCCAGAGCGCGCCATCTCCCTCGTACCACCACTCACCAAAGGGCTCGTGAAAGCACTGCATATCACCGCGCTGGCGCATCATCCATTCAAAGGCGGTTGAGGTCGACCGGGGCGTTGACCACAACACGAGAATCTTATGCACTTTTTATTCCGCTTTTAATGAAGAAAGCAGCTGGCCCTGTTGCGTAACTGGAGCGAGACCCAGAGTCTTGAAAACCCGCCAGTAAAGGGCGTTGTCATGACTGATCATCGGCTTTCCGAGCATGGCCTCGATGGCGAGTTCATGGTGGACCGGCCGTTGTGCCTGTCCGTTAGGGCCGGAGCGAAAATTACACATACCGTTTATCAGATAGGCCTCGGCATTAGGTGCCTGCTCTGCGACATACTGAAAACTTTTCTGGGCAAGGTCGCCATCAAAGCACCAGATGCACTGGTTGATCTCTTCCTGGGTTGCAAACCAGCCCTGGTCATGAAAGTTGCCAGCCCAGACAACATCGAACCCCGCTTCTTTCAAAAACGCAACGGTCCCCTGCCACCAGTCACGATGATGATAGGCCGCATTCAGAGCCACCTTCTCGATGTTCTGATCCCGCAGCGCCTCCACCATGGCGTAGCCGGCCATATGAAAGGGCGTGTCGTATTTCTCGCCCAGCATCTGGCAGTGCTGGCGAATGCCCTCTACTCCAAGGCCGCTCGCATGAACCCAGTTCGATCCAACCTGAGCGCAGACATCAGCCCCGTTATTGGCCATGCATTGCACAAATTCCTCAAGCAGATCGAAGTTTTTTTTGCGCTGATCGAGTCGGTGCACGTAGTCAGGCACGTGTAGCATGCGTCCGTGCACTCCGACTGAATCAGGCGCCATCCGCAGAAAATCCGCAGGTGCAGCATCCCAATCATACGGTGGGCAGGTAAACCCCACCTGGTGAGGAAAAAGCTTGTTTCGCGGGTCGGACCAATGGGCAGGCTTGGTGTATGCGTCCATGGCTTATTTGTCTATTGCCTCGCGCATCCATTGCTGCAGTACTTTTATTGAATGCTCTGAATTGACACCACCCCCAGGATCGACCACCAGAGGACCGGGCCTGTAACCTCGACTACTAAAACCTCGCTGCTGTGATTCCAGCAGATGAATATCTTCTTCCACGGTGGTCTGGCGATCCTGCAGTGCCAGTTCGTGAATAACATCTGATGCAACTCCCCCAGCTGTATACCAACCACGTGTGACAACAACTTCATCCACAGACACGTTCTGCCAGTGATAGGTATTAAGAATGTTGCCGGGGTAGACCTGAAAAGAAAACGTTGGCCACAGGTACCAGGATGAGTAATCACCCGCATGCGCATTGGCCGCAAGATCTATGGGATAGGTCATCTTTTCAAGATTCTGGCATTCGGTGGTGTGGCGAAGACAGTAACCTTGCGGCTGAATATCATAGGTATCAGGCTTGATCACCCCTGTGGCAAAAGTCCGATGATTAATCCGGCAGTGATAACACTCCGAATAGTTCTCAACCGAGGCCTTCCAGTTGCACTTTTCATTCACCAAAATCGTTTCGACAGGCTTCAGCTGATCGATATCTGGCACAAAGGTGCGCAGTTGCGCCTCTACTTGCGGAAACCAGGTTTCCATCGGCTCGGCCTCGTCATCCAGGTTGACGAAAACAAACCCACAGAATTCCTGCGTCCGCACCGGAGTCAAACAGATGCGCTCTCGTATCTCCGTCGGGATCACCTCGGTGTTGGGACCACGCAGTAGATTTCCATCCAAGCCATATGACCAGGCGTGGTACGGACAGACAATGGCCTTTTTGCAGTGACCCTGCCCCTCTACCAGTTGATGCGCCCGGTGCTGGCAGACGTTATAGAAGGTATTCAGTACGTTATTGTTGTCACGAATACAGAAAAGCCTCTGCCCTGCAATTTCAAAGCTGAAATAATCCCCGGGATTTCGCGCCTGAGACACATGGCCCGCATACTGCCAAGTCCACATGAAAAGGCCCGCGCATTCTTGCTGATAGATTGCCTCACTCGTGTAGTACGCAGGGTCCAGGGTACGAACAACGTCTTGCTCTTGGGCTCGCGAGCTGTTCATAACCTTACTGACTCTCCTCCAGGTAGATACCCAGATCGTACCGACGTTGATGAAAGCGCTCGATACTGGCAATGACTGATTCATCAAGATCTGCGATCACGAACGCCATCAATGATTCCAGCAGGGCCGAAAGCGCGACGGTTGAGATAAACAGCAATGGCGTATCAACCGATATCAGAAAGCGATAATCAGCCCCTTCGAAGATTGGTGACGCGGGGCTGTCTGATATCGCAATAATCGTGACACCCTGTGTACGAGCTGCCTCAACTGCCTCTGCTACTTCCCGGCGGTAAGGCTTGAAAGTCATGGCGAGCAGTACATCTTGCTTATCGGCACGAACCAGGCCATCCACCGGTACCGAACCTTCCTGGGGTATTGAGACAACATTATCAATTGCCATATTAGCGAGATAAGCAAAGTTGGTGGCCACAGCATTTACCAGGCCTACGCCCAGTACGTAAGTCCTGCGTGCGTTCACAATCTCATCCGCTGCAGCCTTGAGATCGACAGACTTATTCATAGCGTAAAGTTTTTCAATATTGGCGATAGTCGCGGCGGCGCCCTCTGCATAAATACTGTCCGGTTGGCCCCCCGACCCCAGCGACTGAAGCCATTTAGCCTGGTCTCGATAATCGTACCCACCGCGGCGAATCTGCTCACGAAACGGTTTGCGAAAATTCTCGTAACCCTCAAAACCAATCCTGCGTGCCATTCGAACCAGCGAGTTGGGTTTTACCTTTGCCTTGACGGCAATCTCACGGATCGAGCTCACCCCGATCTCGTTAGGATTCTCAAGAACATAGGTCGCGGTTTTCTGCAGCTCCGGTGTTAGGCCCGGCAGGGCCTGGGTCAGGTGCTGCAAGACATGTGCTGGCTGGGAAACTGCCTGGTCTGGTACACTTGTGTCTTTCATAACTTAAATTGTACACTTGTACCTTTATTTATGCGATACCTGCAAGGCGCTTGATTTGGGCTGATTAGTACAGAGCCCAAATCATCTGTCATTGCCTACTTTCTTTGACTATTACCCATGTACGAAAACCTATTTGAGCCAATAAGTCTCGGCCCGACCAAACTAAGAAATAGGATTTTTAACCCGCCACATGGGACAACACTAGGCGCCGGCGGCCTTGTAAGCGATGACCTGATTGCCTACCACGAGGCTCGGGCAAGAGGCGGCGCCGGGCTGATTATCCTGGAGGGTATGGCCTTTCACCCAAGCTTTGCTTTTGAATCGGCTTATCTCAATGCAGGGCGTGATGACATTATTCCCGGCATGGCAAGACTGTCTCGCGCCTGCAGTAGATATGGTACAGCTGTTTTCGGCCAGTTATTTCACGCGGGCCGGTCAGTTCGATACAGTCATGATGGATCCCGCCCATTGGTCTACTCGGCGTCCGATACTCCTGATGATCGCTATCGGGTGGTACCGATTCCCATGCCTAACGAAATGGTCTGGGAGGTGATTGAAAGTTACGCAACGGCAGCCGCCCGTCTCGCTGAAGCCGGACTCAATGGCATCGAGATACTCGCCAGTCAGGGATACCTGATTGGGCAGTTCCTGAATCCGCGTATCAACCATCGTAAGGACGAATTTGGCGGAAGCCTCGAGAACCGAATGCGCTTTTTGTCCGAATCCATTGCTAAAACAAGACACGCCATCGGCACCGAAAAGACGCTGGGCGTTCGAGTCACACTGGATGAAAAAACCAACTCCGGGGTGGAGAAAGAAGAGACCATTGAAATCTGTCGGGCTCTAGAGAAAGCCGATCACCTGGATTATTTCAGCGTAATCTCAGGATCATCCGCCTCGCCTGATGGATGGATCCATGTTTTTCCGCCCATGGCTGTAGCGCCCGCTTTTGTCGCCGATGACGCCGCACAACTTAAGTCGATTGTTGCTAAACCAGTGCTCGTCGCTGGGCGAATCAATCAGGCCCAGACCGCGTCACAAATATTGAGCGAAGGAAAAGCAGACATGATCGGCATGGTAAGAGCCTTGATTGCTGATCCAGACTTTCCCAATAAGGTAGCAGAGAATAGAAGCGAAGATATCCGGGCTTGCATAGGCTGCAACCAGGCCTGCGTTGGCCATCGGCTAACCCATCATGCCATCTCCTGTATCCAGAACCCCGTCACTGGTCGGGAACTGGACCTTAAACCCCAACCCATTCAATCCAAGCGACTAGTGTGGGTTGTTGGTGGCGGGCCAGGCGGCATGAAAGCGGCTGTAACCGCCGCCGGCCAGGGGCATAAAGTGGTCCTTTATGAAAAGCAATCCAAACTCGGGGGGCAAGTCAATTTGGCCGAAAAGCTGCCTGGTCGATCTGAATTTGGCGGTGTCACTACCAACTTGATGAACGAACTTGATCGAAGTTCTGTCGAGATCTGCCTGGCATCTTCGGCAGATCCGGATGCATTACACGCCATAGGGCCGGATGTGGTCATCATCAGTACAGGCGCTGTCCCTCGTCTACCCGAGGCTGAAGTCACCGACATGCAACTTCTCAGCGCTTGGTCTGTTATTGCAGGTGAGAGCCCCGCTGGCCAAAATGTGGTGATTGCTGACTGGAGTTCTGATTGGTCAGGACTGGGTGTTGCTCATATGCTTGCACTGAGTGGCCACAAGGTCAGATTACTTTCAGGGGCAAGCACCTGTGGAGAATCGATTCCGGCCATTGTGCGAGATCAATGGGTCGGTGAACTCCATAGTCTTAATGTCGAGATAACTTGCTACGCGCGTTTTTTTGGAGCGCAAGCCCGGACTGCTTTTTTTCAACACACCATAAACGGTGAAGCGATTATTTGTGAAGATGTCGACGCAATTGTCAGCTGTTACCCGCCCCAATCAAACAATGATTGCGACTGGATGAGTGACTTAATAACTCCTGATAATCCATCCTTTCAAATCAAAAAAATCGGCGATGCGTTAGCCCCGCGAACCGTTGAAGAGGCGGTCCTTGAGGGTGTTAAAGCGGCGTGGTCGATCAGGTAATTCCTTTCTTGCGACACCACCTATTATCACTAAGATACAGCACTAAAGACGAATTCCTTTGATCAGGGGTGAGCTTTGAATAAAACACAATGGCTCGATGAAGCACTGTGGCAGCGCCTGAATGCGCCCACGTCAGAAGGATCAACGCTACCCAACGCCGCCTATATCGATCCCGAATTTTTTCAAGAAGAACGCGAGTGGGTGTTCAAGAAAAACTGGGTGTTTGCCGAATTCGCCCATAAGCTTGCCGAAACCGGGACTGTCCGCCCTGTGCAGGTGGCGGGACAGTCGCTGCTTCTGACCAAAGACACCGACGGCATCATCCGGGCATTTCATAATGTCTGCATTCATCGCGGCGCAGCGCTGATCAAAGAATCAAAAACCAACTGCCGTAACATCGTCTGCCCCAATCATTCATGGAGTTACAGCCTCAAGGGTAAGTTGCTGGCCCGGCCCCATTTTTTCGGCGGTGATCAGCATGATACACAACCGACTGATTGCGTTTCATCCAATCTTGTCGAAGTACATTGTGATACCTGGCACGACTGGATCTTTGTTAATCTGGATGGCCAGGCCGGGGCGTTTTCATCGCACATCGCACCGATTGTAGAAAAATTGGAAGGGTACGACCTTGAATCTTTGCATCTTGGTGGATCACTGAACTTTGACATCCAGGCCAACTGGAAACTCGCAATCGAAAACTTTATTGAGCCGTACCATGTGTTTTCCTGCCATCCATGGCTGCATTCGTTTGTGACGATGGCCGAACGGGATCCCCCCACATTTGAAGACCATATCCTCTCATGTGGTTATACGTTCAAGGAAACCGATCCGACCCGGGGCGAGGGTCTCCCTTACTTTCCAAACCTACCTGATCACAAGAAAAATCGGGGCGAGTGGTACGTGTTATTCCCCAATTTTGCGTTTGAGATCTTCCCCGACCAGCTGGTTGTTTTTATCCCAACGCCAATAGATGCCGGAGTCAGCAAGGAGACCATCAGTCTTTACTTTGTGGGTGATGGCGCTCACAGTGAGCAGTACCATCATGCTCGCAATGCCGTCATCAAGAACTGGCATGACTTGAATCTTGAAGACATTGGTATTCTCGAAAGAATGCAGGAAGGACGGCTTTCCGATGGATTCGACGGAGGCGTTCTTTCTCCTTACTGGGACCCTGTTCAGCAGCATTTCGCCCGTTTGATCTATCAGGCAATGGTGCCGACGAGTTCAATGGGTGGTTAGTCGTACGTTCATGGCCTGGCTGAATTTCCGACAAACCTGAACAGGTGCCTGTTAGATGCGAATAACTAAAATTGAGGTCTGGGATTTTGAGACCCCATTTCGGGATGGGCCCTACAACATGTCGCATGTCTCGCAAGACGCGATATATGGACAGATTCTATGTTTGCATACTGAACAGGGAATATCGGGCCTTGGAGAAATTGTTCCTGCCCCTTCTCTTGCAGCTGACGAACGTCTCGCGCGCTATGCAGACCAATCAACATTTCTCCCCGCCTTACTTTGCCAGTCAGAAGAGGCTCTCGCTGAATTTATTCAGCAAATCCAGAAAAAAGATAAATCATGGCGTGGGATTGCCTTTGGGCTTGAGACGGCTTACCTGGATCTGCTTGCACGCAAACATAATGTTCCATTTGCCGATATGTTGGGAGGCGCACTTAACAACAGCATAGAAGATTATTTTTCCATATCCGAAAGTCACAAGGACAGCATCCGCAAACGAATCTCAGCAGCAGGACCGCAAAGAAAGGTGATTCAACTGAAAGTTGGCGTTCACCCACTCGCGCATGAACTAGGGCTGATACAGGCAGCACTGGATCTAATGAATCACTCTCAAACTTTGTTGGTAGACGCAAATGGGGGATGGTCTTTCGAGCAGGCGAGCCAGGCTATCAACGCTATCGAAGATCCTCGCCTCATCTGGGAGGAGCCCTGTAGCCTTTATGAACAGAATCGCAAACTGACGCAAGAACTGGGTGCAACAATTCTACTGGATGGCCAAACCAGTACTGACTTCGATGTGGCTAAGCAGGCCGTGAATGATGGTATCGCCGCTGGTATATGTATCAAGCCGGCACTTATTGGAGGGCTCAGTGTTGCTCGTGAGATTCGTGACCTTTGTGTTAAGGCCGATATGAAAATACGCATCGACGGGCCCTGGTGTGGTGACATTGCCTGCGCGGCAATACTCAATCTCGCCTTAGGAACAAAACCTGATTTATTGATTGCAGGATGTGATCTGAGGGAGCCACTCATTATTGACCCAGATCTTAAAGGGCTAACCAATCCGCACCCTTCACAGATCGCACCTGCATCATCTTCTGGATTCCACATTGACTGGGTTCGAGAACAACTCGGCTCAGCAACAGATACCTACGTTTGATCGACAATCGATTAAGGCCCTTAACCGAAAAGCCGTTGCACCAAAGACTTCAGATGATTCAAATGACACATACTGTGATAATTGTGCCGAGATGCACGGAAAATTAGTCCGTTGCCATTAGTAGACTGTCACATAATCAAACTGGACTTCTCATGACTGACTCAAATGTTGCGATCGGTTTTCCCGTTACCAACTGGAAGCCACCGCCGTTTCCTCACAAGGAATCCCTAGAGGGGTCCTACTGCCGGCTAGAGGCGCTTAATGCAAAGCATCACGCGTCGGAGTTGTTCGACGCCTTTGCGCAAGACGCCGATGGCCTGGACTGGGTCTATCTGGCGTACGGCCCTTTTGATACGCCACAGGCATTACAGTCGTGGCTGGAAGAAATCAGTACACAATCGGATCCAATGTTCTATGCCGTCGTTGACCCTCAAGGCAAAGCCATGGGAGTAGCCAGTTACCTTCGTATCACCCCGGCCAGTGGCTCGATCGAAGTCGGGCATATTCATTTTTCTCCCCGTCTGCAAAAGACACCGGCTGCAACAGAAGCGATGTACCTGATGATGAAACATGCTTTTGAACTGGGGTACCGGCGTTATGAATGGAAGTGTGATGCCCTGAACGAACGGTCGCGTCGCGCTGCACGGCGCCTGGGTTTTTCGTTCGAAGGGATTTTTCGCCAGGCAATGGTTTACAAAGGACGCAACCGTGATACCGCATGGTATGGGGCTATTGATCAGGAATGGCCACAACTTAAAGCGGCGTTTGAGAACTGGCTTGACCCGGCTAATTTTGATGGCAATGGCTTGCAGAGGAAATCACTGTCTGAACTGACCACCCCTATTCTGGTATCTACTCACCCGTGAGCTTGAAGCTTCATACACAAGAATGGTTGCGCATCAGCGATGGTTATGATGCCGTAGCGAGCCGATCACGCTCTATCCACAGTGACTGTTACCTTGAGCCGCAATTCTTGCAGATCGAGCAAGAACAGGTATTCGCAAAAACCTGGCAGTTTCTTTGCCACGAAGAACAACTGCGTGAACCCGGTAGTTATGTCACTGCCGATATCCAGGGGCAAAGCATCGTCGCCATGCGTGATACGCAAGGTGAACTGCGCGCCTTTTATAACGTGTGCAAACACCGTGGTCATGAACTACTGAGCGGTGCCGGCAAGGTGAAGGCCGTAACCTGCCCCTACCATGCATGGGTCTACAACCTGGACGGCAGCCTGCGGCGAGCCCGACGCAGCGAATTGATAGAGGATTTTTGTGAGGCCGATATTCACCTGGATGCCATCCGTGTGGAGACTTTCTGTCACCTGGTGTTTGTGAACCTCGACAACGATTCGTCGGCGCTGGCCGATGCCTCTGGCAACCTCGCTAAGGAGATTCTGTCTTATGCGCCGGACCTGGCAGACCTGACCTTTGCCCATCGCCTGACTTACCGCATCCAGGCCAACTGGAAAACTGTGGTCGACAATTTTCTGGAATGCTATCACTGCCCGGTTGCCCACAAGGACTTCGTCTCGCTGGTCGAGATGGATACCTATAAAGTCACGACATACGGCATTTACTCAAGTCACATGGCGCAGGCCGGACGTACCGACAACCAGGCCTATAACATCTCGGATGCCAGTGTCACCGATCATGCCGTGTGGTACCTGTGGCCCAATACCGCGCTGATGCGATACCCCGGCCGAGGTAACTTTATGGTCTGGCGCTTCATCCCGGTCGGGCCCCAAGAAACTTACGAAGAATTCGATTTTTTCTTTGAAACCGCTCGGCCCGAACCTGCTGAACTCGAGGCTATTGCCTTCATTGATGATGTGCTGCAACCTGAAGACATCGGCCTGGTGGAGAGCGTGCAGCGCGGAATGCGCACCCCAGGCTTTACCCAGGGGCGCTATCTGGTTGACCCTGATGGCTCGGGCATGAGTGAGCACGGGGTGCATCACTTCCATGGCCTGATTCTGGATGCGTACCAGCGGGCATGCAGTCTATGAACGCAAAGTCACCTGCTCCGCTCAGTGGACGGGTTGCCTTGGTGACCGGTGGCGCTGGGGGAATCGGCACCGCCATCTGTGAGCGCCTGTCGACCGAGGGTGCAACCGTCTACGCCGCAGACATCAGCGGCGATTCTGGTTCAGTGCCCGCGCAGGTACTGCATGTTGAGTGTGACGTCAGCTCAGAAGCAAGCGTCAGCAGCGTGATGCAAAGGATCAACACCGAACAGGGCCGACTCGATATTCTGGTGAACACGGCCGGCATTGAGATCGAAAAAACAGTTGAAGAGACTTCGCTCGAAGAGTGGAACCGAATATTCGCCATTAACGTGACCGGAACCTTTTTGACCTGCAAGCATGGTCTTGCGCTAATGCGCGAGGCCGGTGGAGGCTCAATCATCAACTTTGGCTCTTACGATGGCTTTATTGCAGACCCGGGGCTGGCTGCCTACTGCGCAACCAAGGGAGCCGTCCATGCCCTGACCCGGGCGCTGGCCTGTGATCACGGCCCCGATAACATCCGGGTAAACGCCATCTGTCCCGGGTATATCGATACCCCGATGCTGCAAAGTTTCTTTGGTTCCAGCGGTGATATCGACAGCCTGAAAAAAGAAGTCCGCCGGGTACACCCGATTGGCCGTTACGGCACGCCCGAGGATGTGGCTAACCTGGTGAACTGGCTGGCTGGGGACGAGGCGCGCTATGCTTCGGGTCAGCTGTGGGTGCTCGATGGCGGGCTGACAGCTCAAGCTCAACAGATGCGTCTTTAATTACCCATGAGCGGACAACTTAAAAACAAAACTGCACTCATCACCGGTGGTAGCCGTGGAATCGGACGATCCATCGTCGAACTCTTTGCCCGTGAAGGCGCCCAGGTGCTGACCTGTAGCCGAAGCGAACCAAAAGAACCATTACCTCAAGGCATTTCGTCACTTACGGCTGATGTCAGTCGCAGCGACGACGTAAAAAAACTGGCGAGCGAGGCCGTTAGTCGCCTCGGCAAAGTTGATATTCTTGTGAATAACGCAGGTGTGCAGGTAGAGAAAACTGTCGTTGACAGTACCGATGAGGATTTTGAAGAGCTGATGGGTGTAAATACCTGGGGCGTTTTTGCACTCTGCCGGGAATTTATTCCACTGATGGCCGGTAACGGTGGCGGGACCATTATTAACATCGGCTCTATCAGTGCCGATCATGCCGACCCATCGATGGCGCTGTACAACGCCTCCAAGGCTTTTGTTCACAGCTTGACCCGCTCAATCGCGGTCGATCATGGTCACCAGGGCATACGCTGTAACGCAATCTGCCCTGGCTGGATCATGACCGAGATGGCCGACGCTGCCTTTGATCTAGCAGATGACCCGGGTGCGGCCAGGACTGACGCCCTGGCTCGCCACGCGGCCGGGCGTTTTGGCCAACCACAAGACATTGCTCAAGCTGCCCTGTGGCTCGCCTCTGATGCCGCAAGCTTCATAACCGGGCAGACACTGACCATCGACGGCGGCCTGGTCGCGGCGTCACCTCTGCGTCCGAGGCTTTTCTAGCAGGCAAACAACCCTCTGCCGCGCCCTTCCCTCACGGGCGGTATATAAGCCGGCGCCCAGCCTTGATGAATTCAGTTAATCGGCCAACCCTTTAGCCGTCTGACGGAATCCATCGGTTAACTGCTGCCTGGGCGACGCTTTTGCCCCACTCCTGCAGAAAATGCCCGCCGTCTTGTACCTCAAACGGATCAGGGCAGCCGCGGATGGTTTTTTGCAAACCCATCATTGCCCGTGGCGGTATAACCGGATCGGTCATACCGATCGCCATAAAGGTTTTACCGGTCCATTGCTGTGACAGCCAGTCACGGGCATCGCGTGACAGCGCGGCGCCAGGTGCATCCGGATGATCAGGCACCAACTCCGGAAAGGCCCGGGCCCCTGCTTTGTAGGTGGCATCCGGGAAAGGGGCATCGTAGGCTGCTTTTTCGGCATCACTAAGATGCGGGCAGGCCCGACCCAGTAATCGGCCTGCCGACATATCGGGATTGTCCCGACACCATTGGCGCCAGGCGAGAAAACCATCTCCCAAGGGCTTGTCCCCCGTGCCCAGAACAGTATTCATCAACAGCAATCGCGAGAAACGCAATGGGGGCTCCATCGGCAACGTCAAACCCAGTATGCCGCCCCAATCCTGGCCAACCAGCGTGAGGTTTGTTAGCTCCAGTTGTGCGAGGAAGGCCAATAGCATATTGCGGTGAAAATCAAAGGTGTACACCGCCTGATCTGTGGGCTTGTCTGAACGGCCAAAGCCAAACAGGTCCGGAACGATGACCCGGGCGCCCGATTCAAGAAAAACCGGGATCATCCGGCGAAACAGAAATCCCCAGGTGGGCTGACCATGCACGCACAAAAATGTCTGACTGGCATCATTAGGGCCCAGATCAAGATAATGGCAACGCAACCCTTCATAACCGGCGAGATCATCAAGATAGTTGGGCGAGTAGGAAAAATCCGGCATTTGTGCGAAACGCTCTTGCGGTGTTCTTAAGGTGTCTTTCACTGGAGTTTTCCTCAATTACGTATCAGGCCATTGGTGACAGCTCACTGTCTTTGACAGTGCACCTATTGCGCCTGGTTAAAGCCTGTCTCGGAGTACTTGGCAT